>Ga0123342_1006009_pt1 | contig 17135 bp, 9 predicted proteins | sample Turbeawhitnodule_FD_89960 | JGI IMG/M metagenome (GOLD analysis project Ga0123342, IMG submission 89960) | Root nodule microbial communities of legume samples collected from Mexico - Turtle bean Mexico white nodule | ecosystem: Host-associated > Plants > Roots > Nodule | place: Mexico: Nepantla... | reverse complement strand
CTTCTGAAGGAGGAATAGCATAGCATTGCTACTACAAAGCCTAAGCCTATAAGGAAAGAAATAAGGTAATGTAGCAAACAATTCCTAAGATTGTTTCGCAATTACACAATTAATTGATTCAACAATATATTGAGATATTCTAGGATACCCTAAGTGTATTGGTATAAACAACATGGTACTGACTCCTGAATAGATGATTCTCCACACTGCCCTTTGGCATATACTCATAAACTAGAAGCCGGTGCTGATCCTCTAAGCAGTAGCCTATCAACTTGACAAGATTAGGATGCTGCAGTTGCCCAAGATAGTTTATTTCAGCCTGCAAGTTACAATTAAAAACAAGAAGAAAATTATCAAAAAATTTGTTTAGTAAAGTAAGACAATAAAATCATAAGAAAAGACTGGTAAAGTTAAACATAATCGTTATAGTGATGTCTAACATGAGTTTTATAAGAATCTGCAAACAGAAACAAACATACTAAGTGAATGATTATCTAGGAAATCTTGGAGTTGCCTAGAATCTTGTTAATATAAAACAACTTCAAGCCAGAATCTTCATCAAATGAGGAAACAGAAATGTGTCCAGAAAATAATTGACACTTACCAACCATTCCTTGTGACCCTGGAATCCCTCTTGGTTAAGTCTCTTCACAGCAACAACCATGCCTATTCCCTGCTTGGTAACAGAAAGCGAATGCTCATCAATCCAACCCTTAAAAACTGAACCAAATCCACCTTCCCCTAAGACATTGTCTGGGCTGAAATGTTTTGTTGCTATTCTTAGCTCATTGTAGCTGTAGCTTTTCAAATTTGAAGATTGTAAGATCTCACCCTCGCTCCGAGGGGTCATGGGCATGGAGGATGATGAGTTCCTGCTACTTGAATGGATGTCATAGCCCTCTCTGCTCACACTTCTAGAAGTGAACCCTGCATACGTACCAAATTCAAGTTATCAAAAATTCAGTCACCATAGTGCCTTGTAACAAACAAAATATACAAGGTCATCATCACTCATTACCAAATTTACATGGAATCCAATATTGCTAACTATATTTTCTCTTAAACTCAAATTACTGTTTTTTCCACCAGGATTCACCACAGTGAAGAACACCACAAGGGGTTTCAAAAAAAAATTGAAAATTTACACTAAGGCTCAAATCAAGAATTTAGGCATTCAGTGAACCTCCTCAACTATGAAGAAACACAGATCACACCATCAGATAAGACATAGCAGCCTTATATTGCAAGGATCTGAAGCATAGCATGCATGTCTATGGCAGCCCAAATCTTCATCAAGTTGACAACTTCAAGATTATGATAATCAAACCCCAACTCCAAAAAACTAAATCTTGACAAGTAATTTAGCTTATTCAGATATTAAGAGGAAACAAAATGATCTAACATGCAAATACAGAAGTAGCTTACCTGCACTTGAAGGGCTCACAGCCTTCGTCCTACTGCTCCAACAAGAACCCATCAACTCAAATCACCCCAATACAAAAAGGTTTGGATTATATCTTTCAAACCCAACAAAAACAAGCATGCAAACAAAAAACTCCAAAATGCAAAAGCAAAAGCAAAAGCAAACACCCAAAACAGAAGAAAGAAAACACAAAAGGCCTTTTGGTTGATGCTAGTGATTGCTCAGTGAGTAGCTGAGATCTCAGAAAGTTTTCAAGTTGAAATGATTTTGGTTAGGAAAAGAAGAATCATAAAGCAAAAAGTAGAAGGATAAAAAGTTAAACTTGGTTCACTTTGTTAATGGAGGCACTTGACTATTCAGAGAATTAGTTGGTTGACTTTACTTTTTCCATCAACTTTGTCTATACTAACTACCAAACGCATACGAACATGGGAATTTATTAGCTAATTTATTCCTCTCACATTTCAAAATGAAGGGGTAGGTGAAAAATAAATGCGGATATCAAACTTCTCTACTGCTTTATTCATCACTGACAGCTTTCTTTTATCTTATTATTAAGCCATTCCAGTGATAATCCACTTCTTCACTATTCTTTCATTGATGTAGATGTTATGGTCTATGGTCATGCTCTTTCAACTTAACACAACCTGTCATGCATAATAATCACTTAATTCATTTGATATTGCATATATTGAAATATTTTATAAAATATATCTTAATTATAATTATAGATTTAATTATATATAATTATAATAATATTAATATTGATATATGTTCTAACCCCGAATTTGGTAAAATAACAATTTTATATCCATAGTCACATTCAAAGTATTGTCTAGGTGGAATTTTCAATTTTTTTTTGTCTTTAAAGGATATTTTAAATTAAAGAAACATGATGAATATGTTAAACCTTAACTTTTTAAAATATATATAAGACTTTTCAATGAATTCAATATAAAAAAAAGTAAGAGTTACTTTAAAATTTTCATTTTATCTTAACAAATTATATCAATGTTTCAATTTAATTTTATTAAAATAGTATGTTAGAGTTAATCAATTATATTATATATAAATTACATTAAAAAAATCATTAAATAAAAATTAAATTTAGAAACTAAAATAATTAGTTATTATATTTACTAAATTAAATATTATTTTAAAAACTAAATATTATTGATATTTAAAGTGATTTATATTATTTATAAAAAAATTAAAACGGTTTCTAAATTGATATATAAATTAGTTACCAAGATTTTAGCTATTAATATTTTAAATTCTAAATTAATTTCTAAATTTTGATTACTAATTTAGATATAAATTTATAAATCGTTTTATAAATTTTTATTAATAATAGAAATTACTTTATATATCAGTAATCTTTAAAATAATATTTAATTTAATTAATATAATGATTAATTATTTTTTGTTTTTAAATTTTGTTGTTATTTAATAATTTTTTTTAGTTTTAGTGTTAGTATTGACTTTGAATTTTAAATCATTTGATAGTTTTTGAGGTAGATTATTTTAATTAATAAATCTTGAACTATTTAGATAATGGTAAATTTAACATGTGAACTCTTTTAATAGATCTTGGTAATAAGTAAAATTCGTCACCATTAATCCAAACTGCAGTTAATTAAAAAGAGGCTTATTCAAATTTTAAAAATTATTAGAATTGGTTTATTCATATTTTTTCTTTTACATAACAAATAAATTTTCAACATAAATTATATTATAATATTATAAAATTCACATAAATAATGAATCAAAATTTAAATATTTAACATCTTAATCGCATTGAAAATGTATTTGTAAAAAAACATATTCTAATATAGTTATTTTACTATAAATACTCGGTTTAAAATTTGTATTAGGAAAAAAATCAATTTCGTATAAAATATAAAAAAGTATTTAACCTAATAAGATTTGAATTTATGCATGTAATAGAATGGTAGGAGTTCATACCAAATTTTTAAATACTAATGTGAATAATAACGTTGTTTAAATTGATTTTCATTATTAGCTGAAAAAAAAAGTTAATTTAGAAGAAGAAAGAAAATTGAAATGTTCATTTGGAAGCGTGTCAAACCATGTCAAACGAGAAATTGAAAACGGACCGACAAGATGACACGCAAAACAAAAAGAAAAAGTCATATAATTTTCAACTGTCAACAGACAATTATTTTCATGCAGATTGCATGAAGAATGCTTCCTTTCACTTTTTCACATCACTTCATCTTTCACTCACTCTTCTTCAATATCTGGTTTTCACTTTTCTTTATCTCTCTTTAAGGAGGAAAAATAAAAGGGTGAACATAAACAAATAAATTTAAAATACAAATTACCAATTACTTATTTTTTAAAATAAAAATAATTGAGAAATAAGTGTAATATAGTATACACTTATCAACAACTAGTAAAGTAATAACATCCACATTCATATATCATTAAATTTATACCTAATTTTTTTATTGGTTATTAATAGTCACTCCACTCCAATAAGATTGACATATTTAATTTTTTATTCTTAGTACAAGCAACAGTAACATTTTATTTATTTTAACTCTGTTAACGATTAATTGAGCATATATTTATTTTAAGAAAAATTAACATTAGTATATAATTAGGTTTTTTTAAAAATTACTAAGAATTTTATATTAAATTAATTCTTTTATTATACTAAAAACAAAATAATTATTATATTAAACTAATTTTCTTTTTTTTAATAATATTTTTTTATGTGTAAGTCTAATTAAAATGTAAAGTTTGATAACCATGATTAATATGAGAATTTTTATATATATAAAAAACTCTTCTTGTTGTTTCAACCACCAGCATGCATGCATTGCTAACTTCCTGCAGATGCATCCCTGCTGGTCAAAATGCTCAGTGCAATAACATCAGGTTATAAATTTAGTGAATGATAGAGTTCCAATTTTCAAATAAATTCAATTGATATCATTAGTTTTGTTGTTTGGATAAACTACAATACAATTTTTTACTATAATAGAATATTTAATTTAAAAATTAATTATTATAATAATTATTAGAATAAAATATTATTAAAATTATAAAATAGTATGTACATAAACATATATTATGTAACATTAATTTGAAAGAATACATCATGGAATTGATCTTATTAACGCACAATTGTCAGAATTTTACGTAAGCTGATTTTAAGATACAATATCCCATTTTCTTTAAATACACTGATTTTATCATATAATCTTTTTGATCATAAACGTAATATCTCAGTTCCAATAAAATGTTGATTTAATCACACAATATCTCTGATTATATTACTAAATACTTTGATTATATTACAAAATAATATGATTATATTGAGATTTTATAAAAAGATACTATGATAGGCCACATCTAAAACTTGGAAAAACCAGTGTCAAAGGTCCAAGCCTATGAAGGCTTATAAATAGATAAACACTCACAGGGAGTATTCCCAACTCGATTTTTCGCACAATACTCACTACATACACAGAATTTGATGCTCTTACTGACTTGAGCGTTAGAGTATTTTTTGTAGGAGGAGCCCCCTTATTCCTTTGGAACTGAATCACTAAAGCTTGAAGGGAGACCACTTGGAGTCACCTCGGATTTTGACCGACCTCATCTCGGGAAGAATAGATGCAGATCCTTCTAAACAAGCTACAAGCTCTCAAACAGAGCATCTCCAAGGCTCCAATAAATCTAAAGTTGTTGGATAACATGCCTAAGATTTGGAGCTCAAGACAACGACCATTATAGAGGCCTGTGACCTGAAGAAGCTAACGCGGGATGAGCTCCTTGGAATCTTGAGATTGCATGAGCTACCTCTCTAAGATAGAAGACAAAAGGAAGTGCCAACCTCATCAAACCAAGGTCTCAAAGCAAAATTAAAGGTTGCTCCTGTCAGACGGAAAGAAACTAAAGATCTCAAAGCTCTAGAGGAAGAAGAAGTGAGGTATCTCAAGTTGAGTCTAAGAACTCAACAGATGAGGAAATATCTCTAATGTTCCAAAAGTTTAAGTAGATGCTTAAACTTATAGGACACGAGAACAAAAGGTTTCCTCCTAAAAGAAAGGAAGGTTAATTTCGCCAAAAGAAGGATGAAGACTCACAAGACATTATTTGCTTCAAGTGCAAGGAATCAGGGCATACAAGATCTAAGTGTATAGAGTTGAAAAGGAAGCCTAAGTTTAAGTAGAAAAGTCTGATGGCTACATGGAAAGATCCAAACTTTGGGTTAAGCTCTGACTTAGATATGTTAAGATGTTAGACTCTTGAGTGAGTTTCTTGAGGGGACTGAACATAACCCACTTTGTTGGATGAACTAGTATAAAATATTGTGTCTTTTTTTCTCTTTCTACTTTTATTAGTTAGATGCAACTAGTACTTGCTTTGTTTTTTCAGGTTTTCAAATTAAGTTCAGACTCCATTCAACCCTCCTTCTAGAGTCAACTGTACCTTCAAGATAAGCACACGAATCTATGGCTGACAAGACGAGTGAGAAGTATACAGCTTAGACCTCAAAATACATGATGGAGGCAAAATTGCCTTCAAAGGCGTTGACAAGGGTAAAATCTCCGGGATAGGTACTTTTGGTATTTCTACCCTTGTTTAAATTAAAAATGTTTTGTATGTTGAAGGATTCATATACAATCTACTAAGCATAAGTCAATTATGTGATGATGATTATATAATGTCCTTTGGCAAGGATACATGTATAATCTCATCATTTGATGGTCAGACTGTCTTTACCACCAAACGAAAGAACAATTTGTATGAGATCGATTTGATTCACCTCAATAAGTAGTGTTGGACTTGAAAAGTGTCTCAGTTCTGATCTGAAGATGTTTTGATGATGATGATTGAAGATAAATATGTTGAAGATGTTTTCAAGAGTTTAGCTTTCATTGTATGTTGTTGAGTCTTTACATAAGGTATTCACAAGGTTATAATCAACACACAACCATGTTAAAATGAGTTAGGAGAATGACTTTTGAAACAAGGAAAATTGTTTTTAAAAGGTTTTATGACCTTGTTAATTAATTACATTTTTGAATAATCAATTAAATTGTAACTTATGAGGTTTAAAACAAAATAATCAATTATCTCATTTTTAATCGATTAATCCAATAAGTTGGGAAACCATTGTCACAAGATTATAATCGATTAACATATTTCATAATTGATTAAATATGTTTTTTTGTATTTATTACAAATAATCGTGATTGATTAAAACAGAAATCATTGTAATTTTGTTTCAAAATTTAACTTAGAATAATCAATTAACACCTTGAATAATCGATTAAATACAATCAGTTTTTAATGAGAGTTTTTTTTTTTAACTTTATAAATAGAGCATTTGACTCCATGCTTTTAACAATTACCTAAACAATTAAGCAAATTGAATTGAGTTTTTCTAAGCATTTTTATACTATCATTTGTGCAAAGAAGATTTCTAAGTTTAGGTTGTGTTGTGTTGATATTTAAACCATGTTGATTGTTTCTGCTATGACAAGTTTGGTAAATTCTTTCTTTGTATTTTGTTTGCTCAAGTGTGTCAGTGCATATACTCTTGATTGTTTACAATTGATTAGGCTTATATATATTTTTAGTGTATTCAAGAGTTGATTAGTTTTTTTGCTTGTTGTCTTAAGGTTTGTAATAACTTGTGAGTGCTTAGTACAAATTCTTTGAAGATAGTGGAACCAACTATTCCAAGGTTGAATAGTTGAGACTGAATGTAAGATTTTGTTGATCTGATAATGGAAAACTAACCTCGTGTAGGATAATTTCCAACAACTTCCATTGATCGATTGAGAAACATAAAATGTGGAAAAGATAACAGATAAAGAAACTTCAATATACCTCGATTGATGCCACAATCAAGAGAAATTGATTAGTAGAGGAAGATCCACCACTTTTGAATTCCAAACTCAAAGATAAGAACCGAAAGTTATAAAGAAGAACTTGGAGAGAATTCTCACTTTAAGAAAAATATTCAAATTCCAAAATGAACAAATTTAAACTACAAGGGTCAACAAAAGGCTTATTTAGTAGAAACCTAGTACTCATGGCTCCAAACACTACTAAGGTTCATCCAACAAGCCTTTTAACAACTAAAGTGTAAAAAGTCTCTAATTACAAGAAAAAAATGAAACATACATGAGGCCTAATAAAAGGTCCAATACAAACGATTACAATGTTCAAAACAAGAAAGATTACACAAAAAATATAAACTTCTATTCTAGCTCCAAGTCTACTCCTTGAACCTTAAGAATGTCCTATCCATGATGCCATCATACCGTTCTTCTTGAAAAATTCAATCTCGAATTTTAGCTCTTTATTATCTACAAATAAACATACAAACATAAGTTCTCAAATATAAAATAATCCAAAACCAAAAATCTATCTAAATTGAGATTTGGATCCTATGACAGGCAAATCTCTTATTGTCAATGTGCTTGGAGATCATCCTTCATGATCAAATACCAAGCTGAAAAAGACATCAAACAATTTTGAAATAAATGTTCTATTTACAAGCACACAAAGAGGAAGAACACCCTCATAAGCAACAAAAGTAAAAGAATATCTTTGAATGTCCATTAAGTCAAAATAAAAAACAAAAGGATAAATTATTAAAAATATATTTATTCGTTTCCATTTTTTATCTTTTTTTTTATTCTCTAAATGACTTTTGTGGTTGCTCCTTAAAATGCAAATGTTCCCTAGGAAATAAAACAAAAGAAGGCAAGTTAGTAAATTTTTTCAATGAAAAGTTACAATCATGATTACTGCATCCAAGGTCACAATGGGGCGAATAACAAAGTAAAGATAATAATAAAAAACAAACAGATGAGTTATCATCACAGTTTATGATGAAAAATTAAAAATTAAGGAGAAATCGAAAAAAAAGGTTTGCACACCAGATTTAGGATTCAGGAGTTGGTTATATGTAAGGAAGATATTAACACCCTACAACACTTATCATGAGACAATAACCTTGGTATGCACAATATTTTTGAAAAATTTACCTGAAATAGTTTTTTCCTGAAATTCCATGTAAGAATCTCTACTGAATTTGGGACAAAACACGAAAAATTTCAGTTCAAACGGATGAGTATTCACCCACAAAAAAAATCAAACAGTTTCACACACAAAAGAACCTTCCTTTCAGCCCTGGCAGTGATGAATAAAAACCCTATTGCCGATCTCGTGGGACGAATCTGGAGCTAAAATCTCATCCAAAACTCAATAGACACAGTGACGAATGTCTGGTAAAAATTCCAGACCAAAATACCCAAGGAGTAAGGCGTAGTAAGTCCCAGACTGAGAGTGAACAAAACTGGTTTTCCGAAAAAAAAAAGTCCTGGCTTTTCTTCCCCGTATCTTTTTTTTGTGATTTGTTTATGGACGTGCCTCCTTACCTGGGTGCAAACAACATATGAAAGTACTTGTGTGAATTTTTTTAGCGCAATACGGACCCAAAATAAAATTGCAGAAAGTAGGGCGAAATGCCGCAAGTTTTGGTAGAGGATAGCCTTGGTTTGCACAAAATTTCTGAAAAATTCTCCCGAAACAGTTTTTTCCTAAAATTGCACGTAACAATATCCACTGAATTTAGGACAAAACGCGATAAATTTCAGGTTAAACGGATGAGTATTCACCTATGAAAAAAAATCAAATAGTTTCACACACAAAAGAACCTTCCTTTCAGTCCTGGCAGTGATGATAAAAAAATTTATTGTCGATCTTGTGGGACGAATCTGAAGCTCAAATCTCAGCCAAAACTCAATAGACACAGTGACGAATGTCTGGTAAAAATTCCAGACCAAAATACCCAAGGAGTAAGTGATACCACATGATATGATTCCAATAACATGATATGGATATAGAATGAATGGGTAACTCTAAAACAGAAAGTAAACCCCAAGAACTACTCAAGAAAAGTTCAGGAATCACAAGAACAGTGCCAAAAATAGCAAGTTAAAGCAACATACAAAGGATCTACTGAATGAAATGAGCTAAACAACAAAACCCATGGAAAGGAATTTGAAAACAACAAGATTATCACATGTAATTGGATACTGAAAAGGGACGAACCAAGAACAACAAGGAAACAACCAAACTGCACTGATTAAAGAAGAAATAAAGTGCAGAAAATGAAAGGGAAAACAAGAAAGAAAAGATTGCACTGAATGGAATAGAAAAACACAAGTAAGAACACAAAAACGGAAGAGAAATGGAAGATGGAAAGGATGACTTATGTGGTTGTAGACCAAGGGATGATCTTCACGCCACTTGGAGGGTGGTTTGCTCCAAGATGAGTGGTGGTGCCGCCACTTGAGAGTCCCAAGAGCTCACAAGATGAGACTAAAGAGAGAAGAAGAATCAAGGCTCACAACTTTCTCTAAAATTCACTAGCATTTCATTACTCTCAATTTTCAACTTGTTATACAATGAGGTAAGACTCTCCTTTTATAAGGTGGGAGATGACCGACCCTCTAGGTAAGGAAGGAAGGAAAGACTCCTTCTATTTCCTTCTATGAACAAAAGGCGTCTAACTAGGCCAAAAGGTGACCTTCCTAGCCATTTCTAAGTAACTAGTGACTAAAAGTGCCTTTACATGACTAGTTTCTTTTGTTTCCTTTTTTAGGCACTTCCCTAAGGCTATCCTATCTTATTGACAATTTTATACAAGAGATATTACAAAGAGAGATTTCATTTGGCAATCTCTTCCCAATGGTCTAGCCATGCTCCTAGTGATTCTTTGATTGGAGTGGGCTTGGGCTTCTCCATTAGTTTGGTCTTCTTCTTCTTGTATGTTGGCCTCCTTTTCATCTTGATTTGCATTAGTAAGACGTAGTAAGTCCCAGACCGAGAGTGAACAAAACTTGTTTTCCGAAAACAAAACGTCCTAGCTTCTCCTCTCCGTATCTTCTTTTTGTGATTTGTTTATGGACGCCCCTCCTTACCTGGGTGCAAACAACATATGAAAGTACTTGTGCGAATTTTTTCAGCGCAATACGGACCCAAAATAAAATTGCAGAAAGTAGGGCGAAATTTCACAAGTTTTGGTAGAGGATAGCCTTGTTTTGCACAAAATTTATGAAAAATTCTCCCGAAACAGTTTTTTCCTAAAATTCCACGTAAGAATATCCACTGAATTTGGGACAAAATGCGACAAATTTCAGGTCAAACGGATGAGTATCACCCACGAAAAAAATCAAACAGTTCCACACACAAAAGAACCTTCCTTTAAGCCCTGACAGTGATGAATAAAAAACTTATTGCCGATCTCGTGGGACGAATCTGGAGCTAAAATCTCATCCAAAACTCAATAGACATAGTGATGAATGTCTGGTAAAAATTCCAGACCAAAATACCCAAGGAGTAAGGCGTAGTAAGTCCCAGACCGAGAGTGAACAAGTTTTCCGAAAACAAAACGTCCTGGATTTTCTTCCCCATATCTTTTTTTGTGATTTGTTTATGGACGTGCCTCCTTACCTGGGTGCAAACAATATCTGAAAGCACTTGTGTGAATTTTTTCAGCGCAATACGGACCCAGAATAAAATTGCAGAAAGTAGGGTGAAATTCCGCAAGTTTTGGTAGAGGATAGCCTTAGTTTGCACAAAATTTCTGAAAAATGCTCCTGAAACAATTTTTTCCTGAAATTCCATGTAAGAATCTCCACTGAATTTGGGATTAAACGCGAGAAATTTCAGGTCAAACAGATGAGTATTCAACCACGAAAAAAATCAAACAGTTTCACACACAAAAGAACCTTTTTTTCAGCCCTGGCAGTAATGATCAAATTTATTGCCGATCTTTTGGGACGACTCTGAGGCTCAATTCTTAAGCAAAACTCAAAAGACACAGTGACGAATGTCTGGTAAATATTTCAGACAAAAATACCAAAGGAGTAGGCGTAGTAAGTCCCACACCGAGAATGAACAAAACTGGTTTTCCGAAAACAAAACGTCCTGACTTTCCTTCTCCGTATATTCTTTTGTGATTTGTTTATGGACGTGCCTCCTTACCTGGGTGCTAACAAAATATGAAATTACTTGTGTGATTTTTTTAACACAATAGAGACGCAAAGTAAAGTTGCAGAACGTAGGGCGAAAATCCACAAGTTTTGGTAGAGGATAACATTGGTTTGCACAAAATTTCTGAAAAATTCTCCCGAAACAGTTTTTTCCTGAAATTCCACGTAAGAATCTCCACTGAATTTTGGAAAAAACGCGAAAAATTTGAAGTCAAACGGATGAGTATCACCCACGAAAAAAAATCAAACAGTTTCACACACAAAAGAACCTTCCTTTCAGGCCTTGCAGTGATGAATACAAAACTTATTACCGATCTCGTGAGACGAATCTGGAGCAAAAATCTCATCCAAAACTCAATAGACATAGTCACGAATAACTGGTGAAAATTCCAGACCAAAATACCCAAGGAGTAAGGCATAGTAAGTCCCAGACCGAGAGTGAACAAAACTGATTTTCCAAAAACAAAACGTCCTCGCTTTTCTTCCCCGTATCTTCTTTTTGTAATTTGCTTATGGACGTGCCTCCTTATCTGGGTGCAAACAACATATGAAAGTACTTGTGTGAATTTTTTCAGAGCAATACGGACTCAGAATAAAATTGAAGAAAGTAAGGCGAAATTCCACAAGTTTTGGTAGCCTTGGTTTGTACAAAATTTCTGAAAAATTCTCCTGAAACAATTTTTTCCTGAAATTCTACATAAGAATCTCTACTGCATTTAGGACAAAAAGCGACAAATTTCAGGTCAAACGGATGAGTATTCACCCACGAAAAAAAATGAAACAGTTTCACACACAAAAGAACCTTCCTTTCAGCCCTGACAGTGAGGATAAAAAAATATATTGCCGATCTTGTGGGACGAATCTGAGGCTCAAATCTCTGCCAAAACCTAATAGACACAGTGAGGAATGTTTGTTTAAAATTTGAGACCAAAAGACCCAAGGAGTAATATGTAGTAAGTCCCAGACCGAGAGTGAACAAAACTGGTTTTCCATAAACAAAACGTCCTGACTTTCCTTCCCCGTATATTTCTTTTGTGATTTGTTTATGGAAGTGTGTCCTTACCTGGGTGCAAACAACATATGAAAGTACTCTTGTGAATTTTTTAAGCGCAATAAAGCACCAGAATAAAATTGCAGAAAGTAGGGCGAAATTCCGCAAGTTTTGGTAAAGGCTAGCCTTGGTTTGTATAAAATTTCTGAAAAATTCAGCCGAAACAATTTTTTCTTGAAATTCCACGTAAGAATCTCCACTGAATTTGGGACAAAACGCGACAAATTTCAGGTCAAACAGATGAGTTTTCACCCACGAAAAAAATCAAACAGTTTCACACACAAAAGAACCTTCATTTCAGCCCTGGCAGTGATGATCAAAAAATTTATTGGCGATCTTGTGTGACGAATCTGAGTCTTAAATCTCAGGTAAAAGTGAATAGACACAGTGACGAATGTCTGGTAAAATTTTTAGACAAAAATACATAAGGAGTAAGGCGTAGTAAGTCCCACACCAAGAGTGAACAAAACTAGTTTTCCGAAAACAAAACGTGCTGGCTTTCCTTCCCCGTATATTTTTTTTGTGATTTTGTTTATGGACGAGCCTCCTTACCTGGGTGCAAACAACATATGAAAGTACTTGTGTGAATTTTTTCAGTGCAATACAGACGCAGAATAAAGTTGCAAAAAGTAGGGCGAAATTCCAGAGGTTTTGGTAGAGGATAGCCTTGCTTTGCACAAAATTTCTGAAAAATTCTCCCGAAATAGTTTTTTCTGAATTTCCACATAAGAATCTCCACTGAATTTAGGACAAAACGCGATAAATTTCAGTTCAAACAGATGAGTATTCACTAACGAAAAAAATCAAACAGTTTCACACACAAAAGAACCTTCTTTTCAGCTCTGGCAGTGAGGATAAAAAAATATATTGCTGATCTTGTGGGACGAATCTGCGGCTCAAATATCTGCCAAAACTCAATATACACAATGACAAATGTTTGTTAAAAATTTCAGACGAAAATACCCAAGGAGTAATGCGTAGTAAGTCTCAGACCGAGATTGAACAAAACTGTTTTTCCGAAAACAAAACGTCATGGCTTTCTTTCCCCGTATATTCTTTTTGTGATTTGTTTATGGACGTGCGTCCTTACCTGGGTGCAAACAACATATAAAAGTACTTGTGTGAATTTTTCAGCGCAATACGGACCCAAAATAAAATTGCAGAAAGTAGGGCAAAAATCCACAAGTTTTGGTAGAGGATAGCCTTAGTTTGCACAAAATTTCTGAAAAATTCTCCCGAAACAGTTTTTTCTTGAAATTCCACGTAAGAATCTCCACTGAATTTGGTAAAAAACGCGACAAATTTTAGGTGAAACGGATGAGTATAAACCATGAAAAAAATCAAACAGTTTTACACACAAAAGAAACTTCCTTTCAGCCCTGGCAGTGATGAATAAAAAACTTATTGCCGATCTTGTGGGATGAATCTGGAACTAAATCTTGTCCAAAACTCAATAGACTCAGTGGTGAATAACTGGTGAAAATTCCAGACCAAAATACCCAAGGAGTAAGGCGTAGTAAGTCCCAGACCGAGAGTGAACTGGTTTTCCGAAAACAAAACGTCCTAGCTTTTCTTCCCCGTATCTTATTTTTGTGATTTGTTTACGGATGTGCCTCCTTACCTGGGTGCAAAAAACATATGAAAGTTCTTGTGTGAATTTTTTTCAGCGCAATACGGACCCAGAATAAAAATGCAGAAAGTAGGGCGAAATTCCACAAGTTTTGGTTGAAGATAGCCATGGTGTGCACAAAATTTCTGAAAAAGTCTTCTGAAACAGTTTTTTTTCCTGAAATTCCACGTAAGAATCTCCACTGAATTAGGGACAAAACGCGACAAATTTCAGGTCAAACAGACCGAGAGTGAACAAAACTGGTATTCCGAAAATAAAATGTCCTGGCTTTTATTCCACGTATCTTTTTTTTGTGATTTGTTTATGGACGTGCCTCCTTACCTGCGTGCAAAGAACATATGAAAGTACTTGTGTGAATTTTTTCAGCGCAATACGGACCCGAATAAAATTTTAGATACTATGGCGAAATTTCACAAGTTTTGGTAGATAGCCTTGGTTTGCACAAAATTTCTGAAAAATTCTACGGAAATAGTTTTTTCCTGAAATTCCACGTAAGAATCTCTACTGAATTTGGGACAAAACGAGACAAATTTAAGGTCAAATGGATGAGTATTCACGCTCAAAAAGAAATCAAATAGTTTCACACACAAAAGAACCTTCCTTTCATCCCTGGCAGTGATGAATAAAAAACTTATTGCCGATCTCGTGGGACGAATCTGGAGCTAAAATCTCATCCAAAACTCAATAGACACAATGACGAATGTCTGGTAAAAATTCCAGACCAAAATACCCAAGGAGTAAGGCGTAGTAAGTCCCAGACCGAGAGTGAACAAAACTGGTTTTCCGAAAAGAAATCATCCTGGCTTTTCTCCCCCGTATCTTTTTTTGTGGTTTTTTTATGGACGTGCCCCCTTACCTGGGTGCAAACAACATATGAAAGTTCTTGTGTGAATTTTTTCAGCACAATACAAACTCAGAATAAAATTCCAGATACTAGGGCAAAATTTCACAAGTTTTGGTAGAGGATAGCCTTGGTTTGCCCAAAATTTCTGAAAAATTATCCCGAAATAGTTTTTCCCTGAAATTCCACGTAACAATCTCCACTGAATTTGGGACAAAACACGACAAATTTCTGGTTCAATGGATGACTATTCACCCACGAAAAAAATCAGACAGTTTCATACACAAACGAACATTCCTCTCAGCCCTGGCAGTGATGAACGAAAAATTTATTGACAGTCTCGTGGGACGAATCCGGGGCTAAAATCTCAGTCAAAACACAGTAGACACAGTGACGAACCTCTGGTAAAAATCTCAGACCAAAATACCCAAGGAGAGAGGTATAGTAACTCCCAGACCGAGAGTGAACAAAACTGGTTTTCCGAAAACAAAACTTCCTGGCTTTTCTCCCCCGTATCTTCTTTTTGTGATTTTTTTATAGACGTGCCTCCTTACATGAGTTCAAACAAGATATGAAAGTACTTGTGTGAATTTTTTCAGCGCAATAGGGACGCAGAATAAAATTTCAGATACTAGGGCGAAATTTCAAAAGTTTTGGTAGATGATAGCCTTGGTTTGCACAAAATTACTGAAAAATTCTCCCGAAAGAGTTTTTTTCCTGAAATTCCACATAAGAATCTCCACTGAATTTGGGACAAAATGCGACAAATTTTAGATCAAACGGATGAGTATTTACCGACGAAAAAAATCAAACAATTTCACACACAAACGAACCTTTTTCCTAGCCCTGGCAGTGATGAATAAAAAATTTATTGACAGTCTCGTGGGATGAGTCAGGGGCTCAAATCTAAGTCAAAACACTGTAGACACAGTGACGAACGTCTGGTAAAAATTTCTGACCAAAATACCCAAGAAGAGAGGTGTAGTAAGTCCCAGACCGAGACTGAACAAACCCGGTTTTCCAACAACAAAACGTCCTGGCTTTTCTCCCCCGTATCTTCTTTTTGTGGTTTTTTTATGGACGTGACTTCTTACCTTGGTGCAAACAACATATGAAAGTACTTGTGTGAATTTTTTTGAGCGCAATATAGACCCAAAATAAAATTTCAGATACTAGGGCGAAATTTCACAAGTTTTGGTAGAGGATAGCCTTGGTTTGCACAAAATTTTTGAAAAATTCTCCCGAAATAGTTTTTTCCTGAAATTCCACGTAAGAATCTCCACTGAATTTGGGACAAGACAAGACAAATTTCAGGTCAAACGGATGAGTATTCACCCACGAAAAAAATCAAACAATTTCGCACACAAACGAACCTTCCTCTCAGCACTGGCAGTGATTAATAAAAAATTCATTGACAGTCTCGTGGGACGAATCCGGGTCTCAAATCTCGGTCAAAACACAGTAGACACACTTACGAACGTCTGGTAAAAATTTCAGACCAAAATACCCAAGGAGAGAGGTGTAATAAGTCCCAGACCGAGAGTGAACAAAACTGGTTTTCCGAAAACAAAACGTCTTGGCTTTTCTCCCCCGTATCTTCTTTTTGTGATTTTTTTATGGATGTGCCTCCTTACCTGGGTTCAAACAACATATGAAAGTACTTGTGTGAATTTTTTCAGCGCAATAGGGACCTAGAATAAAATTTCAGATACTAGGGCGAAATTTCACAAGTTTTGGTAGAGGATAGCCTTGGTTTGCACCAATCTTCTTGAAAATTCTCCCGAAATAGTTTTTTCCTGAAATTCTACGTAAAAATCTCAATTGAATTTGGGACAAAATGCGAAAAATTTCAGGTCCAACAGATGAGTATTCACCCACGAAAAAACTCAAACAGTTTTACATACAAACGAACCTTCCTCTCAACCCTGACACTGATGAATGAAAAATTTATTTACAGTCTCGTAGGACGATTCCAGGGCTCAAATCTCAGTCAAAACAGAGTAGACACAGTGACAAACGTCTGGTAAAAATTTCAGACCAAAATACCCAAGGAGAGAGGTGTAGTAAGTCCCAGACCGAGAGTGAACAAAACTGATTTTCTGAAAACAAAATGACCTGGCTTTTCTCCCCCGTATCTT
>Ga0123342_1006008_pt1 | contig 17135 bp, 4 predicted proteins | sample Turbeawhitnodule_FD_89960 | JGI IMG/M metagenome (GOLD analysis project Ga0123342, IMG submission 89960) | Root nodule microbial communities of legume samples collected from Mexico - Turtle bean Mexico white nodule | ecosystem: Host-associated > Plants > Roots > Nodule | place: Mexico: Nepantla... | reverse complement strand
TCTGGGTGAGAACAGCTAGCATCTGGACTCGCCAGATAGCAAAGCTGATTTTACCATCAAATTTCTCAATATCCAATTTTGACATTATTGAACAATAGATCCTGGTTGAATTATCGAAAAGCTTTGATGCCAATTTGTAGGGATATCGTGTGCGGAAGCGTAATAATTTCAACCAAAGATTATGAGAAATTAAAGTAACAAGTAAAGTGATAATGATACCAGAAATTTTTAGGAGGAAAACCCCTTTAAATAGAGGTAAAAAACCATCGATGAGAGAGTCAAAACTTCCACTATAATGGTATTGGGAGTACAATGAATTCCTCTCTAACTAATAGATAAATAGCCCCAAAACAAATTCTCTCTATATGGGTTAAACACTTACACCCAAGAGAAGAAATAGAGAGTATAGGAAAAGAGAGAGGAAGCAAGTGTGTGTTGCTTGTTTGTTGTGTGTTACATTGCTTGAAGGAAGCCACTATATATAGTGGTTCTAGGAGACAACAATAATAATTACAATTAATGGTAATTAACCTCCCTTTGATGACAATTAATTGTAGTAAAAAACCTCCATTTGATGACAATTAATTGTGGCAAGTAATCTCCCAATTATGTCAAGAAAACGGAAAGGTGAGTCATAACCCACATATAGCAATTGTTTTTATCTTCTAATCTCTTGGAAAAATGGTTTTTGTGAGAGGTTGTACTTGAATGCACGATTGAGAGTATTCTTTATCTTAAACTTTGGTTTCTTAATTAGTTCACATTGTTCTAATTAATTTCTTGGGTGCATGATTCAAGAGAGAGGAGATATGCATTCCTATGAAGTATATGCATGGAACAAAATGACTACTGATTAGACCAGTAGATACATGCTTTACTGATGAGTTCAAGTTGAATCAAATTGACGCAAGCTCAATCTGATTGATTTCTGTTTGAGGATTGAGAAAGAAATAATATTTAGAGAACCTATAAAGAATTCAACCATGGAAGAACTTACAGATCAACCGGTCCGATCTTTATTTGCTGGTTTAATATCTTTTACATTTTATGCTAAACAATCTCAATCATTTTTATCTTTATTGTTATTTCTAACTTTTATTGCTTGCAGATAGTCTCTAAAGACTGATTTACTGATTTCACTATTGGATTTGTTGATAGACGACTTGAGATCAACTAACCATAATTATACTATCATTTTTTTCTAGCGTTAGACCGTATATGCTGGAATCATTCTAATTTGACAGCAAAACGACAACTAACAATAATTAATCATAAAATAAATTTATTTTTAACAATGTTATTCTAAATTCCAATATAATAAATTATTTGAAATAAATTAAAATATAAAACTGATAATTACATAAAAAAATACATATAATTATAGAATTTCAACTTATAGTAAATTAGCAATTATTTACAATTTCATAAAATTATTTGGAACAATATTTAGAAAATAATTTTGTGAAACATTTTTTCATTAAAATAATTAACTTATTAATTTTAAATTATAATTAACATTTAAATATTTAAACAATTTGATAAAAAAACACTTTAAAGTGAGCATTGTTCAGTGAAAGTGAATAATCAATTATGGCTAAGACGTGGTCAATTATGAATTGACTTCCACTAGGTTTGAACAATTATCCTTGAATCTTAGTCATATTGTGAATCATGTTTATCAAAGGATTGATAGAGTTGAAAACAAAATACACGAACTCCAAACACAATCTTGTATAGATATATACTTTATTTTACTATGTTCTTTTTACTTTTGCATTTATATACTGTAATGAAGATAATTCTTTTTGGAATATTGTTAAATTTCTCACATATAGATTAGTTTCATACTTACATTTTTAAAAAAAAATATTATTAGTATGTGGATTTATGTTTTATACTTTCTAATCATTTTTAATTAGTTTTTAAACATTACCTATAATTTACTTAAATCTATAGGATTCTAAATTAGTTAAAAAATTTGTTTTATATTTTATGTTCCAATTTAATGTGTAGTCTCCATTTGTCATTTATAAATTTTTTATTATATAACTTTTTTAAATTAGAATATGAAAAGTTACATCAATTAAATCAAATACAATTTTCTTATTCATTTCTCTTTATTTTTTATTCTTTTAAATAAATTCATTTTTCAATATGTTTCTCTACATTTTGTTTTCCTTTTTACTCCTTTACTAATTCAAATAAAGCATTATTGACTAATACAAACTAGTTCTGGCAACTTACATTTTCCTTTGATGAAGCCTTGGTAAATTTACACATTATAGTGTTATTGATTGGGATGATTTGAAAGTGAATTAAGAAGTTTGAAAAAAATTATTAATATATTAAATACAAAATATAATGAATGATTAATGTACTATCGAACTCCATGAATCTTTGTAGTTAATATACATTAACGAAATAGATATTAACCACTTACAATTAACATTAAATATCGTTGGTAACTGATTGGTAGTTACTCTAAATTAACCATGAATTTTGAAACGTGTATGTGAAACTCGTCATGCAATCAAAGCGGTTATGAGATATTTAAGATTAACCGCAAACATTGTTTTTTTTATAATTACCTGGTTCCTATATTTATAATCCATATTTTATTTTAAAATATATTAAATTATACATTTCTTGTTATTTTTTATTAAAAGAAAGAAAATATGTATCTTTTTATATTAAATTCTCAATAATATCATATTTATTTTATTGTAATTTTTGTTTTATGATACAAATTTGGGTGAATATTGATAAAAATACATATATATTGATTATCTAACAAAAATAAAACAAAATTTATATCTATTTAAATGCTAAAAATGAAAATTAATGAACAATAATAAATATAGTCAAAGCACTACAAGAAAAAATAGTTTTAATTGGAGTTTATTTTTATATTATCCAGGGTTAAAATCCCTATTAAGTCATTTAGTCATGGTTGTAATTTTCTCCGCTAAATCATCCTTGGGGAACGTGTTTCCCAGGGTTTTTCTAAACCGCGAGAAAAAGTCTTTTAGAACCCCTGTTAAATACCATGGGTTAAAGAACCTCCATAAAATACCATAGGTTTCAAAAATTTTCATAGAATGACTTTTCGTTTGAAATAACCTTCAACCCCATTTTCCACCATCTCTAACAATCCTCTTATTGTAGACATCCGACACAGGCTCAATGGCCACCTACGGTAGTCCTAGCAAGAAATTACAATTCAGTCACGCTTAAATCTATTATATCTAAGGAGAAGAAACATTAAATAAGATATTATCTTCTCCTTACTACAATATTGCTTCTTTCATCATCTTACTACCCCAACTTGGGTCACAAACTACTCTTACTTAACTCGACAAAAAATTGTGTTTATCATTACTTTATATATCCTAAATAATTGCAATATCTATCAGATGTGAACTTCAAAGTCATGTGTGTTCTTGGCTAAAGATTGCAAGAACAAGTTGTGAGGAGAAATTACCTTTATTACTTTTAACTTTCACAATAAATTAATTATTAGATACATTTTAAAGTAAAGGCCTTAATTTAAAATATTTCAAAATTATGAAAATTAAATCTTAACAATTATAACTAAAACTAAAATTACACATAAAATACACGTACATCAAAAGTTAAAACAAAATAAGTAAGGTTTTTTTAAGTATGAACTCATAAGAAAAAACTAAGAATTATATAAACCAATTATCATCAATCATAAGAAATATGAAAATACTGTTGAAATACTTATTGTCCAAGATTATTTATTGAAATACTTATTATTCAAGGTTATTTTGTTGAGTTTTTAAAATAATTTTTTGAAGCTTTAGAAAACTTATTTGTAACGTTTCAAAATTTTAGATTATTAAAATATATTAAAATTATATAGTTTTTAATTATTTATTTATAAATAGATTTAATTATATTTATTTATTAAAGTTTGAAAAATCTGGAGTGTTTTATTGAAGTTTTACAATAAGTCTTTGGAATTTAACGAAGGTTAAAAACACATCCGTTATTTTGTTGAGATTTTAAAATAAACCTTAACCTTAACAAAGGTTAAAAAGACTTCCGTTAATTTGCTGAGATTGTAGAATAAACCTCTGAAACTTACTGAAAGTTAACAAAACCTTCCGTTATTTTGCCAGGTTTTAGAATAAACCTTTGAAATTTAACATAGGTTAAAAAAACTTTGTTATTTTGTTGAAGTTTTAAAATAAACCTTTGAGATTTAACAAAGGTTAAAAAACCCTCAATTATTTTGCTGAGATTTTAAAATAAACTTTTAAAATCTAACCATGGTTAAAAAAATCCTCTATTATTTTACTGAGATTTTAAAATAAACATTTAAAATTTAATGAAGGTTAAAAAGACCTACGTTATTTTGCTAAGGTTTTATAATAACCTTTGCAACTTAACGAAAATTAAAACAACCTCCGTTAATTAAATCAATTTATAGGATTATATTAATCTTTACTAAAAAAACCTTTTTAAATTTTTTTTTCTTGTTGTCATGTCATCCCACTGCAATCCATGAAATGAAACAAAAATTGACTCCGTCAATTGACATTGCAACATTAATTTTATGGTTATAAACGTGCTTTTCAATTTTTTTATATTAAATATATTTAAAAAATATGTATATATATTAATTTATAATAGAAAAATTTATAATTGAAATAATGCAAAAAAGAAAATTAATCTATGTTTTTTATTTTTAATCTTAAAAACATAGTTAAATATTTTTGTACCGTTCAGTCGTGATCAGGTCATAATTTGATCACATAAAAGCATGTCTCCTCGATTCACTTAGCTCAAACTCAATAGGCAGAGTTCGGCTCAAGTAAAAGCAAGTCCAATAATCCTAAAAGAGCTCACAGATGACAAGTACGTTTTCAAACAACAAATAACAGAAAAACAACTAAATTTACAACAAAATCAGTTAAATTAAATTTATCATAAGTTTAACAAATATAAACAAATAGAGATATCAACATCCCTAAAATAAAGGGAATGTATTAACAAATTATTATGTGGTTACTGACTTTTGAGTAAGGATTTACTAGTGTTATAAAAGAGTTTTAATACCCAAACAAAAGGTAAGCATTATTTCCTAGACTACACTCATACTTTTTAATGTTCTCACTAACTTGATCATCAGAATCTGATCAACCGATGAAGCTCCCCTTGATGTGATCTTCAAGCATTTCAGAGTGACGATGTTGAAAGGTTGATCCAAAACCACTTCCAGACCCGATCCAGGTTTGTTGGCAAGAACAATTTTTATAACATAAAATTTGTAAATAATAAATAATTTTATACTAAAAATTAATAAAGTAAAAAAAGATTACTTTTTTAGTTTGCATATATAAAAGAATTTTTATATATAATATATTAATTTATCTTCACTCCTTTTTTACTGATTCAAACAAAGAAATAAATGTTTCACAAAAAAGAATAAAGATTAAAATTCTAAGTTATAAAGTGATTAACAGTTTCTCTTACCCCTTTAGTGAAGGCACGGTCACTAATAATAAAATAAAAAAATATATTTAGAAAAATTAAAAAGATATTTTTTACTCTATTTCTTTTTTACTAAAAACTTATATCACTACAAGAAAATCATGAAATAAAAACCAATTTTAGAAACAAAAAATTATTAGTTGCTATAGTGATAAATTAGATATCATTTTAGTGATTAAATAAATGTTTGGTTTCTAAATTAATTTCTATTATTATTAAATGGTTTCTAAATTGGAATCTAATTTGCAATCAAGGTGTTTGCTAAATAATTGGTAGTTAAAAGCTTTGGTAACTAATTAGATACTAGAAACTATTTAACAATAATATAAACTAATTTAAAAACTAAATTTTTTTGTTAGTTTCTAAAATGGTCTAATTTAATTACTATTGCAACTAACTATTTAGTTTTTAAAGATTGATTTCTATTTGATATTTTTTTTTGTAGTATATTATTTTATTTTAGGATGCTGATATATTAACACTCTTAACAATAAAAACATACATTTCACACCTTAATAAATTAATATTTTTTATTTTTATTTTATTTCTTAATTTAAAAATATTATATTATGTGGTAATATGTTAATATCATAAATAAACCGTAAAAAACATACACTCTACAAATAATAAAATAATATTAAATTATATTAAATTTGTTTTTTAATTTTAAACATTATTACATTATTATAATGTGGTGTAAGTATATGTTTTTACTCTATGTGTGGTGCCAAATATATGTTTTTAGTGTGTGTGGTGTCAAAAAATCTTTTCCTTTTTCTTCTTTTCTTTTCTCATCTACATACTTTTTTTCGCCCTCTATTTGCTTCTCTTTCTCTCTCAAATTCACCCTTAAAGAAAGTCAAAAGTAAAGAGTGAAATTACTTTATGTGCAATGATATATATAAGAACATGGATTCGTGCAGCACTATCAACTACAGCATGAAAACGTTGAATTTGTTTATACCTCCCCGGGAAAGGAAAAAATGGTTTTGGGACACACAAAATAGCAATTATAATTTTTTTTTATTCAAATGACACTTTATGTGAATGGCTCCTGTTCATAGCATCCTATCAAAGTTGGCACTAGGTGAGGGTGTGATAGAGATTGTGCGAATATATTTTTATTGTATATATAGAGAGTAGCATTGTTTTGCTAGATTTTGTACTTTAAACTGAGAAAAGTCATCATAGGAGCTGTGACAAGATGGGAAGAATTTCAAGGACCAGAAGTTTCGCAATTGCTTCTTCAATGCAAGATAACCATCACCAACCACCTTGCATTACCTGCACCACCTTTAACATTCTTGCACCAATATACAAGCGTCTCAACCATGAGGTTCTTCTTTTGTGTTATGAGTTTCACATGTTTGCATTTATGACTTGCTTAAATGGGGTGCTCTAAATTTGGATGCTTGTTTGTTTTCACTGATTTGTGTTTTGGTGGGGTGAAAGCAGGATCAGAATTGCCGTGAAAGTGACTACAGAGCGTGTTGGTTGGCCAGGAATCAGAGGATATTGGATTGGTTGTTGTATGAGAGATCTTCCATTATCTGTCTTCAGGTTTGTATCATCAATGAAATAGATTGGACCTGGAATCTTCTTTAATGGGCTAAAAGCCAATGGTAGCATGTTTTTATAGATTACACAGATGTTTCATCAGAAAATTAACCATTATATTTTATGATAAAATGCGTGTATGTATATATATGAGGTCTCAAGTTCAAATCTTCTTGCTGAAAACTGTTCATTTCTTGTTCGTCTTAGAGTCTGTTTCTGTGGGGTGGTGTGGTGGTGGTGCTAATGATATGTTGGATTTGTGCAGGAATTTTGGATTGGAAACGAAGAGCTTGTTGATGTGTATGACAAGAGACTTGGTGATGCTGGTTATATTAATTTCAAGCTTGCAAGGACTAACAATCGTGGTGATGGTAAACAACATTCTCCCTCCATTGAAAAAAACATTGTTGAACTCTTCTGGGACTTGTTTGAATAAACTTTCATAAACACTTGTCCAGAAGAAAATAAAAGAATAAAATGAAAGTTTCTCACAATTGAGAAAATTAACTTTTATAGAAGTTGTTTCCCCTTCAATTCCTTCAAAAACTTGAACACAAATTGATTATCAGTGTTTGTATGGAAGTTTATTCAAACAGGGTCTTTAGAGATCTAAATTCTGATGAGGTTTTCATACTTTAATTTTCCATACGCATGGTTTTATTAGGAACTTGTTGAATTTGTGCACAAACACAAATGTTCATACATCATTTCCTTTTGAGTGTTCAGGTCTTCTGATAGCAGTGCAAAAGGATTATTTCACAGTTGTTAACTATAAGGAGCTGCACTTTAATGACTGTAGTGATCGAGTAGCTCAACTGTTACACGTTGAGTTAGCTTCTCCCTTATCACAATGTCAAAACAGTGATGTTAGGCACGAAATTCTCATTGTCAACACTCACCTACTGTTTCCTCATGATTCGAGTCTTTGCCTTGTACGACTGCATCAAGTATGTGAGCACTTAGTTTTGGTATTTAAACACCACTTTTTGTTACCTTTGGCATCTCACTTTGTACTTCAAAATTTTGCTTTTCTGCAGGTCTACAAGATACTTCAATATCTCGAATCTTATCAGAATGAGCACCAACTTAAGCCTTTGCCAATCCTATTATGCGGGTAAACATCAAATCACTCATTTGTGAATTTAGTGTTTGGATTATCAATGAAAATTTGATTTTTGTTAATATTGATTTTGAAATGATACAATTCTTATAAAGTTTTTCAACTTATTTAGAATCAACTTTAGTTCTAGAATCAATTCTTTAAAGAAGTTACTTAAAATCATTAAGTAGTATTAACAAGTGATTACGAAGAAGAATGAATTGTAAAATCAAATATCCACTCAATTTTTTGTTAATTTGTGATAATTACTTTTAAAGTTATATTTAGGATGGTTTTAATTTCCCAGTGACTGGAATGGAAGCAAAAGGGGACATGTTTACAAGTTCCTGAGGTCTCAGGGGTTTGTATCATCATATGATGCTGCACATCATTACACTGATGCTGATGCTCACAAGGTCATAATCAATAACATTGCTTTCAGAATTTTCAGCTGGATAACATTCTATATCACCCATATTTGTTTTATCTTTTCTCTTTGCAGTGGGTTAGCCACCACAATCATCTCGGAAACACATGTGCTGTTGATTTTATATGGCTTCTTAACCCTGACAAATATCAAAAACTACTTAAAACAAGTTGGAGTGAAGCACTGTTTAGCATGTTTAAGGTAATTGTTTGGATCATTTTATTGTAGGCCTAGGAAAGGGGAAAGGGGTTGGGGCAAGGATCAAGGTTGTTGTTCACAACTCACTTAGGCTAAGGTGTCCTTTAGACCTACCATAAAGAATTTAGAATTTAAATTTTGGGTGGCCAGGAGGTTTTAATTGAAAGTTGTACTTCAATGAAGTCCAAACTATCATCATACTATTTATGTAGTTGAGCAAAAGAATTCTGTCACTGACAATAAACTTCACCTTTTTCAGTATCTATTGCAAAAAGATTCACTGACAGAGAGAGATGCATTTGCTTTTCTAAAGGTTGACAATGAAGATTGTATTACCTATTCTGGTTTCTGTGCAGCACTTAGACAGGTATGCAGTGGTATATCCATTATTACTACATGACTAGATGAACACTTGCACGTTTCAGATAGTGCTTGTGCTAGTCTGAGAAGTCCTCATCTTAACAAAGTTTTTTTTATTTTTTCCATTTTGTGCAGCTTAATTTAATTGGTCATTGTCATGGGTTAAGTGTTGAAGAGACAAAGGACTTGTGGATTCAAGCAGATATAAACGGAAATGGTGTTATTGATTATAAAGGATTTCTGGTAAATTAGTTCAGACTATATTAGATATATGTCATTTGAATTTCTTACAAAAAATTAACTTGTGTTGGGATTTATACAAACAATTACTAGAAATTTAGGATAAGTAATTAATTGAAAGTGCCCCTTGAAATCTAAATGTTTTTTCTCCATAGAGCATGTACTAAAGCATTGATCACAAGGCTATGCTTACAATCATTTTTATTGTTGCCATGTCATTAGACAAACTAGGTAAACTGTGGAGTTCTGTCATGTGTGTAATTCAGATGAACCTTTTATGGCAAGTGTAATTGGTAATGAAGCATGATTGATCCAACTTCTCAGCTTTCACAAACAAATATAGTGAAGTAAAATTTGGTCCTGCCATAGCTTTGTCTCATTATACAAGTCATATAAATGTTCTTAGAGTAAGACTTATTAGACCATTTGATTCTTCACCTGAAACTTTGTTTGTTAAGTCATGGTCTAATTTTATGCTGTTGCAGCAGCAAATCTGGAATCCAACAGGATCAGATGAAAGAGATGACAAGAATGGGCAACATGATGATGAGGCAAATGATAGTGAGAAGGAGCAAACGATTGGTTTTAATGTAAAAAATGCAGTTCTTTTCCCTCCAGAGGTAGGAAAAGGTAGATGGCCTGAAGACTACTCTCTCTCTGATCATGCAACACTCACTGTAGTGCTCTCACCTATAAGAATGCTATGCCACACTCCAAAATAATGTCCAGACAATACTTGGGAGCATTCTAGCATAGAACTTGGTATTAAAGCTTCATTACATAAATAACACAAAGGAATGAGTGGAATGATGGAACTGGCAAGGGAACATAATGCAAAATACTGCACCATCTTTGAGCAGAAGTGATATCATATAATGGCGCAAGCAAAGTAAAAGGGCAATGAGAAGATATACTACCACTTAACATTCTCATACACACCATAGACTAGTGATGACATTTGAAGTAGCAAGATCCAGCTCAACACTCAGTTTGTTTTCCCCATTTGCCTTAACTAAAGAAAAGATTCAATCAAAGTAGAAAGAAGAATCATACTAATCTGTATAAATTGCTACATATGGGTCTTAAGCATTAGCCATTTTTTTCGTAACTTGGTGAGGTGCAACATGCAGAGCTTCTTGAGATAGAGGAGTTCAGAAAAATTGTGCACACATTTCTCTATGTAACAAACTAAAATTGTGCATACCATGGGCAAGTAACCAAAGGAATTGCATGCACATTCTAAGCAATGCCAGCAAAAGATTTTAATACAAGATAAAATGCTTTGCAAAATAATAATATCAATAAGCAGATTGCATCTATGCATGAAATTTTGGCAGTCTGGTTTAGTTGAAGTTTCAAAAACCTTGATGTCGAACTTGCTGGCTGATGTAAATATATTGTTTAGCACGAATAGTGTCAAACATTTAAGGGCTTCTTTGAGTTATTGTGTTTAGAATGACGACAAATTTTTTAAGAGGTGTTTGGTATCTTAGTTGCTTTTATGCAAATTGATGTGTTAATTTAATCATTACAAAGTATTAAATTATTTTTACTCGATTTCATTTTTTACTTAATTACCTTTCAGTTTTTTTTATTTAATCTGGTTTCATTTTTAAAAAATGGTTCAATCAAGTTTTTTTAATTTAAGAAAAACTTTATTTATTTGTACTAATTTAAAAAAAAGATAAAGTTACTTATGAAAATATTAATATATTTTAAAACTTATAACTTATTGTGCAACTTATTTAAATTTGTTTTAGAAAAACTAAATTTATTTGCACTTATATTTGTTATGCAATTTTATTTAGATTATTAAATGTTAATTTGATTTTATATTTTATGGAATTATTTTTAAATTATCTTATTCAAATTTTAAAAAAAATTCATCCCTTTGCTATTCCTAGTCGAAATATACTTAGTACCATGAAGGGAACGCATGAAACTAGGTTTCAAATAATACGCTGATAATTCACTCATTTGAGGTTCTATGGCATCATTACATGCCAAAGACAAGGAAATGGTTTTCGTCCTTTTCATAAAATTTTCATTTTTCAAAGTGTAAACATGTCCGAACTACAGAGAGAAATAAGTAAGACGGAAAATCTTAAAACATTTTAATACAAAATTCAATATCATATCACATAAAGATACTAAAAATTAGTATACAAACACTTGAAAATACTTCATATGTACCTCCATAATAATTTACCTTTCCAATAGTTCAGCATTGTGACTTTCAGATAAAGATCATCCAACACAACACCAACATTATCCCAGATAAATTACTTATTTGACTAACTTAATCATTCTACTCATTATCTTCATCACTGTCTTCATAGTCAAAATCTGATTCATCATCACTCCTTGGTTGTGTTAGTGAATTCATGTCAAATGATGATTCCATTTCCATTTCTTCCATGTCAATAGTGTCATAGTCCATTCGTTGCTCAAATTTCTCATTAGAACAATTAAGCATCCATGACAGAGAACACTTTAACCCTTTCTTGGCAACCATCACATGCCTAGGCTTTATAGTTGACTCCAAACCATAAGTGAAGAATGCAGGGAATGTAACCAAGTCTTCCAAAGGCCTTTTCATCTCCATTTGGAAGTAATCAAAGCTAAGTTTCATGATGTCAATGTTTAAAGCGAGTAATTGAGGGCATGCAACAATCATCTTCCTCATCTGTGGCAATGAAAAGCCACAATCCTTAAGAAAATCAACATGCTTCAGCATAGGTCCCCTAATGAGGCTAACTACATGTGGCATCTTCTCAACAACTCGGCCAAATTCCTCTGGATCCAAATCAAGTACAGAATTGAGTATACTTCTCTGATTGGCAAGCTTTGAATTTAAATCAGTTCCAATGATGTCAGGATACTGAGCAATTATAGACGGAAGTGATGTTCGCCTCACATTAAACACTTCAAGGGATTTAACATTTGGTTTCACCTTCTCATCCAGCCCAAATCCAAGAATATAGGGTCGTTGCTCTATCAGTCTAGCAATGGCTAACCTTGGAATCCCCAAACTTTCCATATACTCCACAAAAGGCTTGATAATTCTACCAACTCGCATCCCCAAAATCTCTGGAAATTTAGTTAAAATACCTCCAATTTCTCTTCTTCCTACACCAATTCCTATCAAATAAGCAACCGAGGTGCTCATGGTTCCCTCAAGTCTGAAGCCAAGCAATTCAGGGTACCTCTCAAGAACACGAGGGATATCCTCAGGCTTGATATCCATCCCCTTAAGATAATTTACCACCGGCATAAGATCCACAACAACACTAGCATGGAGAACTTGTGGGTACCTCTGCAAGAACCACGTAATAGAGGATTCCCTCACTCCCAATTTACCAAGATAGTCAAGCACAGGAATCATGTTCTTCTTGACGCTGCAGCCAAGAACAAGTGGATAGTTGTTGATGTCTTCAATTGTAAGCCCCAAACTATGAAGAAACTCTATGCGCTCCCTCATAACATCAACAGTCACAGGAAGTTCAAGACCATCAAGCTCATCAGGAACAATGCCAAGTGACATCAAGAATTCATAAACCTTTTCCCTTATTGCAGCCTTCTCTTTCTTCATTTCTGATAAACTAGGACGGCTATATATCGATGAGGAACCTCCCCGCCTACGATTCAATCTACCGGAGTCCGAATCAGACGCCGGCGAATACACAGAACCAGAACTAAATGTCCTATCAGCAACAGAATACTGAAGTTTCGTAATCAACTCCATCCTCCTAATGCAATCACGAGATAACCGTAAAGCAAGGGTAGCACTCAGCTTACAATGACCAAATGTTAGAATAGGCATTTCCGAATGGCCAATCAAAAAACTGGGTTTTGCTATGCTACCAGAAAAGTTTATTGCTTTCATATTTTCAAGGTCCAATCACTACCATTGAATTGAATCTGCAGAAATAAGAAAAAGACGGCATCACTCACTTGGTTGAGCAATTGTTGAACATAATTGAAACCGGAACAAAATTACAAGCTTTGAGAAATGAGCAAAGTGAATACCAAAACCAAAAAAAACCCAGAAGTTGAATGCTTGGGATATATAACCTTTGAAGACTTTAAAGGATTCTGCTGCATAAACACCCAAAAAAAATGGGGAAAAATGAATAACCTTTTCATGGTGAATAAAGGAAATGGTACCAATAGTGATGTGAGGGATAGGGTTGAAGAGATTGAGAGATAAAGATGGACTTACAGTGATTGGAAACTGAGCATTTCACGTTCGTACTGAGGGAGCAAGAAAGGATAACAAAACCTGCAAAGGGTTTCAAAGAACCTACGCGTTATTTTTATTCAATTTTAGAACTATTTTTATTAGGAGTAGTATATATTTTTGTTCTTATAAAAATTTAAAATTCAATTATAATCTTTAAAACAATTATCTAATTTTTCTTGCAGTAACTTTAAAATGTTTTTTTTTCTTAAACAAAATCTCCTTTAAATCAATTAACTATTAACATTATTAGATGTCTCTGATTTTTTTAATTATATGTTTCCTTATTAAATTAATTTTATAATATGTGATTTTATGTGATTTATTTATTATATAAAAAAGGGATAAGTAAATATATTAGGTTTGATTATCTATAATCAAATAACTTGAAGGTTTATAGTTGAATATGATCTTTAGCTAGAGAATTTTAATAGGATAATTAATTTGTATTTTAAAATATTTTATGATAAAACATATGTGGTTAGGATAAAGGGTTTGAAAATTTATAATTTTATAAAAATAATTGGATTTTTTTTTAAATCAGATAATTTTATAGTAAGAATTTAAAATTTTGCATACTTTTAAATGTGTGTATCTTCTGTTCTTTCTATATTTTCTTTTCAATCGGATTTGTGAACATTTTAAATTTGACTAAATCTAAGACATAGTTGGTTTGGTTGAATATATCTCATAAATTTTTTTGATTTTTTTTATAAATATCAGTTATGTTTCTTTAGAATTAAATGTTTATTTTTTTTCAGTTGACATCATGAGAGTTACTTTGATGTTAATGTATGTTAAAGTTATTTCGGAACTAATATTAGTTAAGGTTTTCTTGCACAACATTAATTTGTTTTTTTCTTATGTCAAACATATTTTTAACCAATATTAATTAGAATTATTTTCTTAACAATGTATATTAAGGTTATTTCTTGATCAACGTTAATTAAGATTTTTCTTGTTAATATTGGAGATAATATTTTTCAATTCATATCAACTAAAAATTGTTTTATCGGTATTAATAGGTTTTTTTTAATTTGCATTGTTAGTACTTTTTTTATAGATCACTTTTATTTCTCTTTCAATATTAGTTAGAATTTTCTCGATTAATATCAAGTTTTTTTATGAATATGAATTAAATTTCTTAATTGACGTTTGTTATACTTTTTTTTTAATGTACGTAGTGATGTATTTTTTTATCAACAAGACCGATGTAATTCTTTATAAATAATTTGTTAAGATTTTTTTTAGTGTTAATGAAGAAACTTTCGACCGATATTGACAAGATTTTTTTGTCAATGTTAATTAAGATAATTTTTAAGTCAACATCAATTGAAAACTGGACAACAAAATAAAAAATTTCAACAATATCAAAAAATAATTCCAAAGAATATTGTTCTAAATAATTATATTGAAAAATAACATCAATTAAGATTGATTAAAAAAATATTATTCATATTAATATATTTGAATTATTAACTATTGTTTAACTTTTTAAATATTTTTTTGTATTTAAAATTAAAGTTCACTATTTTAGTTTCTTTCTATTTTTTATTTTTATTATATATTAGTTTTTCTGCATTGCTTTTTTCTTTATGAACCTTTTAGTATGATTTTAATGTATTATTAAAAAATAGAAAAATAATTTATTTGCACTAAGATAACTCCTATTATACAATTCCTATTATATTGTTATATTTACACAAGAAATCATCTGTAGGATGTGTTTTGATTTGATATCCACATTTTTAAGTTCATGGTACCTTTACTATGTAGTACAAAATAACATGTAATCACAACCCATCTTATACATTTTTTTTTTCATCTCTCAAACTAATATTTACTTTGTTTCCTCTCATGCAGTCTCTCTTATTTGTCCATATTTTTTCATTATCAAAGTCCTTCTACTGTGATCAGTTCCATATTGACTCTTATTGGTCAATTCTCAACTACTATTCAAAGTGGAAGGAATGTTTAGATGCCAAAAATGCATGATTATAGATTTTTTTTTCTTAATTTATTGATAATGTTTTGTCAATTTGTGCAGATTCTAAGTTGAATTGGAAAGGAAAGATCAATATTTATCTTTGCACCACTCTCTTAAGCCATCTGTTATCAAAACTTTTCTAAAAATTAAATGAGCAAAACCCTGAAGTTTTTTTCTTAAATTCCAAACAAATATGGGAATACTGCATCCACAAATTGGTAATCCATGCATTGAAAGGACCACTCGTTGCAATATGTTATTTTTAGAGTAAAAAAATGTTTTTAAAAACACTTAATTTTAGCACTGAACATATTACATCGGTTGGTCCATCCAGTGTAATATGTCTTTGAAAGTAAAAAAAATAAAATTTATTAATGTTATCACTAGACATATTACACCAGTTGGTCTAAAAATTAAAATTTATTCATTTTGGCTTTATATATATTACACCGATTGATCCATACAACTGGTGTGATATGTCTTTCAGAGTAAAAAATTAAAATTAATTAAGTTTAGCACTAGACATATTACACCGGTTGGTTCATCCAACCAGTGTAATATGTCTTTTAGAGTCAAAAAAAAATTTTAACAAAATAATTACATTGGTTGTTACTCCTAATTAGTGTAATATTTTTATTTATCCTATTTTCTTTGCACGCGCTCCACTACAAGAAAAAATGTTTTTAGAAACTAAATTTTTGGTTTCTAAAATGATAAAATTAGTCACTAACTTAATTAGAGACTAATTTAGAAACTAATAGTCTTAAGTGGCTAAAATCATGGTCGCTAATTTTGGATACCAATTTAGAATCTAATTTAGAAACTAATTTTAGATACCAATTTAGAGTCTAATTTAGAAACCAAATTAGTTACCATTAAATAAAAACCAATTTAGTGACCAAATATGTAGAAACTAGTTTAGTAACCAAATATATAGAAACTAATTTAGTAACCAAATATATAGAAACTAATTTAGTGACCAATTATATAGAAACCAAATTAACAACCAATTTCATTGAAACCAATTTAGTGACCAAATATATAAATACCAAAAAATGGTCACTATATTAGTTTCTAAATAATATAATTTATTATAAAATATTATTTTATTTATTTATTTATTTTTGTTTTTTTATTTATTTACCTACTTAACTTTTCATTTTTTATATTTATTTGTAGATTTAAGTTCACTAATTTAAAATAAATTTATAAAGTTCATCAACTCAAAACAATTATGTTCAGAATCCAAATATGGATAAGTAAATTATATTGCGTAGTTGTTTGAAATCTACTTTCAACTATGTTAATATCCATGAGTTATATTTACAATAAAGTTTAATTATTCCTATTACATTTTTTGTGCCTACTTGCAACTCACTGAGCTACTCACTGAGCTGTTGAAAAAAAGTAAGAGCGGAAGTGTTCTTCTCTATCCATCAAACTATTTACAAACTTCTGGGCTAGAACAATCTTGGAAGCTAGAACTGAAAGATTCCATTTATTTTGA
>Ga0123342_1006007_pt1 | contig 17135 bp, 7 predicted proteins | sample Turbeawhitnodule_FD_89960 | JGI IMG/M metagenome (GOLD analysis project Ga0123342, IMG submission 89960) | Root nodule microbial communities of legume samples collected from Mexico - Turtle bean Mexico white nodule | ecosystem: Host-associated > Plants > Roots > Nodule | place: Mexico: Nepantla... | reverse complement strand
CAAATGCGAGCTCATTCAAAAGAATATACAAATGCGGTTATTTCAAATAACCGCATTCGTAAATCGCATTTACAAATGCGGCTCTATAGCCGCATTTGTATTTCTCTGATTTACAACTGCGTGTTGATCAAATGCGGCTCTATAACCGCATTTGTAAATGTAAAATAGCCGCATTTGATTAGCATTTCTGCGCTAGTGAGATTCACACACACACAACCAACAACAAGAATCTTCATGCATTCCACTTGGATTTGGAGACATCAAAGCACCTTGTTCAACACATCATAACACATATAATGAAGTAAGTCTTAAAGTGACATGGAGGAGGCAACCGAAAACATAAAGCTTACTTTTTGGAACATCTGTGAGAAGACATTCTTTTTCTGAAACAATCATAGAGACTCCACTGTTTGAGAATTGGAAAAATCCAACTATGGATAAGTACGATGGAAGCACGAACCTTGATGAACACATAACAATTTATACAACACAGATAAGCTTATATACCTGGAGTGACGTTAAGTATTTCCAACCACTTTAAAGGGAGCAACTTTAAGTTGGTTTACTCGTTTGCCACTGTTGTCCATTGATTGTTTCGATACACTTGTTGAGAAGTTTGGAGTGCAATTTGCTACAAGTCAACCACATCATTTGACTTCAATTGCTTTGGTGAATATAAGACAGGAGAAAGGAGAATCACTCATGTTGTTTATGCAGCGTTTTGGAAAGGTTGCATTGAGTATCCGCAATTTAAGTCCAGAAGTAGCAATGCATCATATGATCACGACATTGACGAGTTGAGGCAACGTGCATCAAAATTTATGCAGATGGAGGAGTTGAGGGATTTTAGAAATCAAGTGAGAGCAGATGGCAGAGTTGAAAAGAATTATAATGAAAGAGAAGGAGGGCAACAATATAAAGGAGTCAAAGAAACTCGTGGAACGAAGTTTCCACATTATACACCTTTAAGCACTAATAAAGCTTGAATATTACAAGAGGCAATGGTTGCAGAGATAATACCACCACCGAGAATAGCATGAACACCAGAACAAGTTGATCAAAGTAAGCACTAAGAAATCATGGCCATCACACAGAAGAATGCATATCTTTGAAAGACCAAATAGAAGAGTTAGTTTAGGCTAGGCAATTGAAGCGTTTTGTAAGAGATGGAGGAATACCGAGAAGGGAAGAAGTCCATAATAGATGGAAAGGGGGTATGCGAGTAGAAGGGAAGAATGTTTTGTTAGGAGGGATGAAAGAATAAAAGGAAGGGTTGAAAGAATAGAAAGAAGGGTTGAAAGAAGAGAAGAGAGAAATTGTCAAAGTCCTCAAAGAAGGAGAAGTTACGAATGAAGTTTGGGTAAGCTTGTCAGAGGTTTTATCAACACTATTTGTGGAGGTTTTACTAGAGGAGGAATGATATAAGGTTTGCAATAGTAAGAAAGTATGATATAAGGTTGAATCCTCATAAATGTGTTTTCAGGGTGAGAGGTGGAAAATTCTTAGGGTTTATGTTAACTAACAGAGGGATTGAAGCAAATACTCACAAGTGTGAAAAATCTTGAAAATGAGAAGTCCAACTAACTTAAAAGAAGTTTAGAGGTTAGTTGGAAGATTGACTGCCTTAGCTGTTGATCAAGAGTGATAAAGAGCTTTGAAGAATCCAAATCCAAGGTGTTTGATGAAAGCTTGGTGTTGCTGTTGTGTGTGTGTGGGATCTGGGTAGATTAAAGTGTAATTCACTCTTTTGTTGAATCTAAAACTGATGTGAATTGAAACCTTTTTTAAAATAGATGTTTTTCCAACCAAGTGAAAAACAACATGTTGTTTTGTCGAATCAACCGGTTGTTTTGCTCTTAGAGGTTTTTGAAAAAGGTTGAAAGTTGTTTGACTTGGTTGACTTAACTGTCAAACCAAATCAATCAGTTGTTTCGTGTTTACAACTAATTGTTTCTTTGAAAATCCTAACATAATTCAATTTTGATTGGTGAATCTGTCTTAAATGATTTCTAACTGAATACACTCCTTCATTAAATGTTTTAACCAATCTTTGGAAATATATATAGTTTGTTATATGTTTCTGAAGAGTAAGAAATAGTTTTGAGAAATTCAGTTTGACAAACTTAATCTCAAGTTTTCAAGATTCACATCAAGCTTTGGATTTTCAAGTGAGAGTGGAATAGGATTGCAATTGTATTCTTTTCAGTTGTACTTTGATCAGGTGTAATCCTTTTCTCAATCTTTTGTATTTCTATAGTTGTATTGTAGAGAGTGTTGTGTGTTCTTGAGGTGTTCAAGATCAACACTCTTGGTGTGGTTTGCCAAAGGTAGTGTGTTTCTTGAGGGGTTCAAGGTCACTACTTTGGTGTGTGGTGTTTGTAATTTGGTTTTGATTGCTTAGTGGATTACCAGTGGTTTCTTGGAACTGGATGTAGCTCTTATTGTAAGAGTGAACAAGTATAAACTGCTTGTGTGCATTTCTCTTTCTCTGATCTCTTTTAAATTTTGTTTTTAAGTTGTTTAAATTTCTACTAGTATAAACAATCGATTGAATCGAAGAAACAACCAGTTGTTTTTTTGTGCTTCACTTTAAAACAGATTGTATTCTTGGCTAACTTGGTTCCTCTTATGGATTTCTTCACTGAGTTTCATTAAACCTTCAAAAAATTTCGAAAATCTCTTATAAATAATTCACCCCCTCTCTTGTTTAAGGCCATATATTCTAACATTAGCAAGATTCTTACTAATCCTAGCCGAAAGGAAGAAACCTATAATCAAACTGTTGAGAAAAGCAAAAACTTTCAAGTGGATTGGGCAGTGTGAGTAAACCTTCCTAATGATTAAGAAAATGTTAGTTGAAGCCCCAATTTTAGTGAAACCAGTGTCATCTCAACCCATCATTGTATACCTAGCTACTTCACATGAGACCATAGGAGCAAACTTTGTCCAAGAGTTCCCAGAACAAAAAGCCAACTTACTTTGTCTGTCGAGCCTTACGAAACGCCAAAACTAGGTATCAACTTGTAGAGAAAATAGCCCTTGCCTTGGTGTATACAGCGAGACGTCTCCAACCATGCTTTCAGAATCATTAGATAATAGTGAAAATTGACTGTCCGATAGAAAAAAGTTGAGAAAACTAGAACTTGCAGGAAGGATGGTAGCATGGTCAATCGAGCTTTCAGATTTCATCATGGAGTTGCCGATAACACCATTGAAAGAAGAATCATAGAATTTATATATAAATGGATCATCAAACAAGAAGGGAAGCGGAGCAGGAATAACATTGAACGGACTATTCAGAATAACCGATTATTTACAAAATGGAGCCTACAAATTAGAAACCCTGGACGGAAAAACAATTCTGAGAACATGGAATACAAGTCATTTGAAGTTTTATTTTAGTTGAAGACTTGTATGAACAGTATCAAGACTCAACCAATCATAATACCTTTCGGTCAAGGATGCTTTCTAACTCCAAAAGAAAATCCCTCCCGTGATGGAACTGTTTAATGAAGAAATCATTTCTAAAAGTGTGTTCTCATTCTCTTAGTTCAAGAAAGAAAAGTAACAACTCTTGGCCAAGGAAGTTTTCACTCCAAGTGAATCCCTTCCGAGAGAAATACATTTCAAAGTTTTCACTCCAAAACTCTCGGCCAAGGAAGTTTTCACTCCAGGTGAATCCCTCCCGAGAACAAACTTATATAATCTAATGCTCCAGAACTCTCGGCCAAGGAAGTTTTCACTCCAGGACAATATCTCCCAAGAGAAATACATTTGAAACTTTTCACCACAAGTGAATCCCTTCCGAGAGAAATCTACATAATCCAACGATTCAAAACTCTCAACCAAAAGTAATTTCTCCTTCAAGAAAAACTTATTTTGTTTAAGTTGAATCTCTCGGCTTAAGAGAAAACACAAATCTCTCGACAAAAAATGTCTTCAATATAAGTGAATTCGTTTTGGAAAATAAATTATCTTGTTAAACTAAATGTTCTTAACATAAGCTCTCGCTTAAAATCACTTAACCATCTTTACATGATTTGTTTTACAAGTTGATGACACGAAGAGTTTGAAAGGTTAAAACTGAGAGGTTAAAACCATAACCATCTTTGCATGATTTGTTTTACAAGTTGATGATACCGAGAGGTTCAAAGGTTAAAACCGAGAGGTTAAAACCATTTAACGATTTTTAAATGATTTGTTTTATGAGTTGATTATGTCAAGAGGTTGAAAGGTTAAAACCGTTTAACCATCTTTACATGAGTTGTTTTATAATTATAATTTCATAGGCCGAGAGGCTGAAAGATAAATAAGAACGAAATAATGATGCTGAAACTATTATGTTAAATCTAACAAGTTCAAAACGGTTGACAAAGGCCAAACCAAAGCATACAAAACTGATAACTAATAACTGAAAAGTACATCAAAAAGAAAAAAAGATAATGATCTTAATCATTCAACACCCACTACAACATCATCAACATTGACAGTTTCTTCTTCTTAACCTTCTTCATAAGGTATTTCTTCAATGGAAATGAGGTTGTCGTTATAAAAATCTTTTTGAACATCAAAATTGTCTTCATTCAAAGGAATTTTGTAAAATTATTCGGCTTGGAGAGCTTTAGAAAAACTCAACTAATGTTGTTCTATTACAAAACTCTAGGCTTCCTCTAAATCTTTCTGCAACTGATTTATCTTAGTCTTATTGGTATCTCGTCTTTTTCCAAAATCCTCATGCATGGGGGACTAGTGTACTAACTAGGCCGAGAAAACGAAAGACCAGGAGGTCGTTAACATATGAAAAGTTAAAACAACATAAATAAGTAATAAAATAAGATAATATTGTATCAAAGCCCAATAAATAGGCCTAAAACACTTAAAATATATTTAATAACTACAAGGTGTGAAAAGTAAAAACCCAATCAAGTTAAAGCCCAACAACAAACCACTAACCACTATAAATAGGTGATTTGTTTAACAGGTAAGTAAAGTGTTTTTATCCGATAATCAAACAAACTGATTATGACTTTTTATCATTAGAGCCCCTTGTAGGTACACACACCTATTTGAGAGTTATCCTAGACCTAGAAGTTGAGAGCTGAACTAGATCCAATGATGGTCCACATCCAGTAGCCAAGAACAAGCCCAAGTCCAAGCCCATATAACAGAGTCCAAACTAGCTGATCCAATAACCGAAAGTCCAAGTCAACAGCAAGAGACCGAGAAGCCAAGAGAAGAAGGAGTTAATTGTTTCTAAGACCTTATAAAAACAATTTACTTTGCCTTCGAATTTTGTTTTATGAAATATTCTAAATCAATAATAAAGTATAATTATTAACTGATTAGCCCTCTCAGTCACTAAGGCTATAATAACTTTAAACAGGCAAAAAATTTTCTGATTTTCGTATTGTTACATGGCTTAACATATGCTTTTAATAATGGTAACTATAAGATATTCAAAGTTTGTTTTTAAAAATTTCTTAAAATATTAATATAAGCCATAATTTTGTTTTGATATTTTGTCGTTTCCAACAAATAAAATGTTAATAGAATCTTTAGTTTAGTAAAAATAAAAGCATTTTAATCATAGTAAAAATAAATTAAACTTTAAAAATTAAAATTCATCGTTTTAAAAGTTTAATAATAAAACTATTTGATAAGTTAAAAAAAAATTATTTGCAATACTATTTTTTTTAATCAAATTCAATATTATGCTTATTATGGGTATATTAGAAACCATTGATATAAAAATTGATGTAACACTTTATTTGAATGCAAGTTTAATAACAAAATGATATAACAATTTTACTTTTATAAAGTATTAAAAATATATTTATAAAATATTATTCAAATTTTTTTTATAAATTTAATTTAATTTAAAACTTTTAAAAGATTGAATGTATTTTTAAATTTTTATTAATTATTTAAAAATATTTTATATAAATTTTGGTTGAAATGTCCAAGGATTAAAGATTTACATTATTAAGGTAATAAATACGCAAATTTTCTCAAAAATCCTACGAATACAATTTTTCTCAATTTTTAACTTAATTTTATTATTAAATTGTATATATTTTGATCTAAGTTTCGGTTGATCTTGCCTATTGTACCGGTAGATGAGTTGAAAATCTATAGTTGATGAATTTATAAACATTTTATCACATATTGTATCAATAAATACGCGGAAAATGAATTTATAAATATTTTATCATGATATATATAAAATTTAAACTCAATCATACTTCTTTTCAAATTTAAATTAGCTTCTGTAAAATTATTTTTCGTTTAGTTTCAAATTTTATAGCTATTATCTTTTAATTTATTTTTTATTAGATTGTATATATTTTATCTTATGCGTTGATTCAATGATAGAAAATAAACATATCATATCATTTGCATCATAAACATTCATAAAATGGTAAATAAATAGTGCGAACGAAATAAACTAAAAGAAAATGCAGCATGTGATAATGACATAGAGTAATAAAAATAAAGAGAAAACGTAAAATAAAATAAAAAAAAAATTTGATAAGTGAAGAAATCTTTTAAAAGATTAATTTTTTAAAATTTCATTATATTTAAAATTATGAAATGTCAAAGTAATAAGTATACCCGTAAAAAGGACATGTATCAATTATTAAAAAATGTTACAATTGTAATTTTGTTAGTTTAAAGAATCTATAATTTTTCTAGTTTAAGGAATTTATATATAGTAAGTATATATATAGATTACGAGATCTTATTATTTTATTATTTATTGACGATTTGTGTTTGTATTTTGAATGACATTAATAAATTTATATGAGATATTATTATTTTGAAGTTTGTAGCTTTTCACAATTTTGAAAGAATTTGTTTTTGTTTGCTTTATTTTTGTTAGTATTTTTTGAGCTTGAATTTTGAAATTAATAGTTAGATACAATGGGCTTTAGTAGTGGGCTTAATTCAGTGACAGAGAAAAACGAGTGGCAGCCTAGCAAGAAAGTAAAACAATTTGCCCTCTAAAAGCAGAACCAATCAAGTAGACAAACCTGAAAAGAAACTGACATTCTCTTAAAAGATTAAGAATTCCAACTCTCCATTTCTACTTTTTTTTTTCTACAGCTACTGAAAAGTGAAATAGAGAGAACAAAATTTAACTATGATAATGTTTGTGCTAATTTCTTTTGAAACTTTCTTTTTCTTTGAAAAGAAAAATAGTTTTAAACAACTTTTTAAAAGGCTAATTAAAAAAGAAAAATCTCAACTTAATAGTAGATAGAGTTGTATTTAGAAATTTTGAGGTTGAGAATCTAGATAATAACATCAAGTTTAACATGTCATCGAAAATGATTTGTTTATCCTTTTAGTTTCTTTTTAATATAATTTTACATAGTTCACGATTCTAAATTAATAACAATTTATATATTTATTTATCTCTCAACTTCTCAAAACATTTTTTAAAAATAAAACTGTCAAAACATTTTTTAAAAATAAAACTGTAAATTAATAACAATTTATATATTTATTCATCTCTCAACTTGTTAAAACATTTTTTAAAAATAAAACCGTCAAAACATTTTTTAAAAATAAAATTGTGATAAAATACTGACTTTTTAAACAAAGAATACCTTGAATCTTGAATTTTAGGTTAGAACACTTTTAATCTTATTTTTAACTTTTTTTTATAAAATCTCTTCGATAAATAATCTCTGCGGCAGATAATTTTTCACTCATAATTTGTAACAAGTTTATCAAAACTAACAAATTGAGATTAAATTAAATTTCCATTTTTTTTCAGTACCTATTCTATACTTTTTCATTTTGATTTTTTCCAATACTTAACAAGTTGATACTTAACAATTTTCTTAAACATTTTTTGATTTTGTGGAGAAGGAATAATTGGAGTTGAACTTAAAATAGATTACTTGTGAGACAAGTTCCTGAACTCCATTTTGTGCTTTAATAGTTGTTTACTATTTCTAATATTAAGACATGTAAAATTTTAAAATAACATTTGGTCTGAAAAATATTCTTATGATGTATATGTATCAATATCTATGATTTAAGTTGTTTATAAAAATCTTCTTTTCTTAATTTATTGAAAATATTTGTTAAGAAAAAAAGTGTGATAAAATCATCAAACTCCAAAATTAACCATGCATTGGATGTAATGATTGAACCTAATGATGATATCTTAGTAGATTTGAGGTCAAAATACTAACGTTGCAATTATGAAAAAAAAATATTTTATACCATTCTTACCGATTAATCCTTAATTGAGACACTTGTTTTGGTATATCCAAAAGTTTCTACTGCTTAGGAGCACTACAAGAAATAATGATGGTAGAGTCTCCAAAAGAGCGACGCAAAGAGTAAAAAAGAGACTTTACATGTGACTAGTGTGAGCTTAGCATCCCAATAGAAATGGAAGTTAATGTTTTAGAGACGACCTCCAATGGGACACAAATTTACAAGGTAGTGTTGGCTAAGCCTACATAAAGAAAAATATTATTTAACTATAGCGTAGGTTTATGGGACACTAAAATGACTATAAAATTAAATAATTATTAAAAAGTGGACTTTAAGTCTTTCCACCCACGTATATACTATGAAATTGTCCTAATCTATAGTCGATGTGAGATCTCCAACAACACGTCAAGACTACCAACTCGTACGTGAAACTATATATTATGGGTGGTCCGATAACGAACCGATAGTAGGTGGCCTGATATGGCCAACAAACAATTGCTAGGATAGGTTCGAGATGACTCTGATATTATATTAAGAAGTGGGCTTTAAGCCTAACTCAACCTCATAAAACCAGCTTATAAGGTGAGGTTTACACCCACTTATATACTATGAAATGTCCTAATATCTAATCGATGTGGGATCTCCAACAATAATTAAACTTAGAGTCGCCATTGGGGACACTACCTCGGAAACAAATATTAGTGTCACTTAGACCTACGCTAAATTTAATAAAATATTAACTAACATCCATTTTGTGTCCCCATTCTCGACGCAGTATCATTCTGCAACTTATTTTTTTATTACATCTACTTTGTGTCCACATTCTAGACGCTAACTTATTATTATTATTTTAATAATTTTTAACTTGCATTCACTTTGTGTCCACATTTTAGACTCAATATTATTCCGTCACTTATTTTTTTTTTTATTGTATCTACTTTGTGTCCCCATTCTAGATGCTAACTTATTATTATTACTTTAATAATTTTTAGTGTGAGTTAAAAGTCTCCATTGTGGACACAATGTTTGACATTTATTTTTGTGTCCAACTTGAGTAGACTTCACTCTTACTAGTGACTTCTTTTTTATAACCCTCACTTTTTGTTGGAAGCTAAAGTGAATTTTTCTTGTAGTAGAGTTAAGGTAAATAGTGATTTATATGCACTCTACTTTCTTTAATCCAAAGACGTTTTACAAGAACAAAATTGTGTTCCAGTCATTAAACTTAAAATGAAACAATACATTAGATGATATAATTAATCCTAATGATACTATCTTAAAATACTTGAAATTGACATATATTGTAACAAATATCTCTTCCTATCAAGGAAATATTTTTTAAAATTATTTAATTGTGTCAAATTATATAAAATAATACATAAATATAATTAAAATTAGATTTGAAGCTTCTTAAAATGTGAAGTTATTATTTCTTTTTTAACCCATTCTACAAGCATGTTGTATGTAGTTCTTTCTTGAATGTTAGTCATATATTTTGCAGTTTACAATTATTTTTAAAATTTTGATCAACGATACTATTGTCACTTTGTTATAACATGTTTGAGTTATTGAAAAATTAAACATAACATACTTTTTTTTTAATTAATCACAATTGTTACTTCTTCATTTCGTGCTTTTGAAAGTATAACTTTTGTTTAAATTCCACCAAACATTTGTTCCTTAAGATTTTAAAACATTTTGATCCTCTTTTAATTTAGGCAAAGTTGTGTTAAGTATAAGAAAAAAATTTCAATCTTATAGTTGTGTCAAGATTTATCCTTAAAAATTATGAAAGACTTTAGTTTTGATCCAAGTTAAATCAAAATCTTACTAAATATGAAAAATCTTATGCTTTGTTTACATTTGGGTGAACACTATTCACGTGGATGGAATATTAAGGAAATACATTATTTGTATCAGCTGATTAGCAGGGAATTAAGAGCGTTAAAAAACAATGAAATAGGAAAAAAGGTTCTTCTCGATTATGCCCGGATTACTGAAGAAACACACGTGAACAATTTTATTACATTCTTACTCTTCTCAAAAGTAAAACTGAATATTAATATTTTCTATTAAGAGACACTTTCCAAGTAATTTATGTGAAGTATTTTAATTTTTCTATTTTTAAACTAATCCAATTCAGTTTGATAAAATACAATTAATATTATTAATAATAAAATAAAAATAAATACAGTCATTTATATAAAATAATTTTGTTTATATAATAATAATATTAATATTATTAATTATAAAAAAATAAACATATAAATAAATTAATATATTTTTTATTTTTTATTATAAAGATAAATTTACTAACTTATATTTTACACATTTAAAAAAAAAATTCACAACCATCACATCACTCACAAACTTAACTTTTCTCATAAATCCACCTTAATATACCCTAATCCAAACAATATCACTTTCTTTATACTTTCATCTCAAATCACTCCAAATCCACTCACTCAAATCCTCTAGCCAATCCAAACACAACTTTAATGCAAGTTGTGTCAAAATTTACTCCTTAAAATTGTAATAAACTTTTATTTTGGTTCAATTTAAGGTAAAATCTTATTCTATAAAAGAAAAATTAGCATAATAATAAGTTGTGTAAGAATATACTTATAACCATAATATAATCATGAGTTGTATTAATGTTTGATATAGTAAGAGTTATTTATACATAGTAAGTTGGAATAAGAGTTTGTTAAACATAACAACGATACATTAACATAATTAAAAAATCATGCTTAAAGTAAATTTCTATCCATAAAATCAACTAAATTCTTAAAATATTTATATCATACTCACTTAGTTATTTGAACATACATTAATTCCACCGTCTCAAATATGTCTTCATTAAGATAAATTGAAATTATGTTCTTCTTTCTTCTTTAAAACATTTCACTTCTTTAACTTATTTATTCTCTAATGTCCTTTGTTTATATACATATGCTATTTAATTGTCATCATAACACTAAAAGGAGAGGTTGTATACCTTTCAAATTCTTTCTATAAAAACATCAATAATGAATCAATCATTTAATGACGTAAACCAAAGACTTATCATAACAGCAATAATCTAATTTGAGGAACGATAACTAAATACTTCCAAGAGAAATGTCACTATAGAAATATTCACCTTGTAATTAATTATTAATTATGATTACGTAAAAGTTATGAAGTTAAAATATGATTACGTAAAAGTTATGAAGTTAAACAAATGTTTTTCTTTCAATTTTTAAAATGTTCTAAAAAGGTCAAATTTAACTTCTAATTTAGAATCATATATCTTAACAGAATAGTCAATATTATTTTTTTTGTTGAAATTTTTTTGCTTTATTATGGGTGGTAGTTGAAGCAGTTTGTCACCATCAATATAGGTGGATTTTCGGATTTTCTATACTCTTCTTTGTTGTCTTTATATATTGGTGGGAATATAAGTATCTTTAGTAATTTTTATTTTTATTATTATTATTATTATATATAAATTTATATTTTATTTAAATGATATATAGATTTATGTGTATGAGACATACAAAAGAGTATGCCAGTGATGTTATTGTGTTTCAAGAAATTTGAGAAATAAAGTGAGAAAGAAAAAAAAAATGATGATAAAATTTCAAAAATTCAAATTAAAATACAAAAAATTAAATTAAAAAAATATTCTACATTTAAAACTGCTTCACAGAATACTCCTAAGACAATAATAAACTTAAATATTAATATAAGAAGAAAATAATAAAATAAATTGAAGTTAAAGAAGAAATCCTTTATATATATATTACAGATTTCAAGATTTTGATAAATGAATGGATTTAAATTGGAGTCATTGGTTTTAGATACCTGGAATAAATACAGAAGGCTGTTAAATTAAATTTGAAATTACAAATGAGGATGGGCACGTGTTTCTCCAAATCGAAAGAAGAAACCTGCATAATGTTTGTGCAAGCATGATTATAATGTAACCTTGGAGTATTATAGGAAGTTGTTTGGTCTTTAATCTTTGATTAAAGTTATTAATTTTAAAAATGGTAGGTTTGTGCAGGTAACGTAACGTGAATTAGTGTGTTTGTAGCCGTTAAGGAAAGGGCAGTTGTATTGTAGTGAGGATGGAAAGAGCATAGAAGAACGCAAGAATGGAAAAAGACGAAAAAGAAGGCAAAAGACCCACACACAGTCACTACTACTGAAGCAGATTAACAAATACTGGGAGAACAACTTGTACTGAAAAGGAAATCAAGTTTCAGGTTAGGACAGCCAGACAAAGCCCCACCATCTTCAACATTTACAAAATCGTTTTTCCCAGTTGCAGGGGAAAAATAACAGGAGAATGTGCTACGTGGGGAAAGCAACAAAGATCTTCATCTTCATAGTCACCGTGCTCCTTGTTCTGGGTCTCGTTTTGGGATTGGGGCTCCTCCGCCGCCGCCACCACACCAACACTGCAAATGACTGTTCTGATGGCTCTTGCTTTCATCCATCACCTTCATTACCCGACCCCAATTTCAATTCACCAACCCCACCTTCCTCCATTCAATACCCCCCAACCCCACCAACCATTCCGGTTACAAATCCAACCGCTCCGGTTACAAATCCAACCCCTCCTCCTCCTTCCGACACCAACCCATCTTCGCCGCCGCCGCCAATGCTGCAGTCGCCGCCACCGCCGCCGCCGCCGGAGGAAACTGCCCCTCCAAATCCTCCAAGTGTGGCGGCGCCACCTATTAATACCCCTACACCAGGGTCGGCGCTGGTGGCACAAGGTCCTGTGCGTGTTTTTGTGTAGCTATGTATCTGCATTTTGCAGATGGCAATTGGGTCAAAAAGGAAAAGGAAAAGGAAAATCGGTATTGGATCTGAGTGGTTCCTATTACTCTTATTCTCTTTTTTTCATAATTTTGCTGGGTGATGGGGTTGTTACTTTGTTGGTGTTTTTCTTTTGGTATTGGGATGATGTGAAAGTGGGATCACTTTTTTGTAAGCCTCTATGTTTTTCGCAATAAGGTATATAACTCTTTGATTATACACTTCAAACGACATTCATTAAATGCAGTAATGCTGCTTACCAGATTTGCATGCATCTTTCTCCCAAAGGCTCTCCCGAAGGCTCTGAATATATCAAAGTGTGTTTGTTTTTTGCATTAACTCATTTGATAACTGGAGTTGTGTCACGCTATACAATTTAGAGGTCTTGGATTCCGTCTAGCATTTTGAAGCATTTGGTTATAAGCTTCTGCGTCATAATATCTTGCAAGTGCTTTTCCACCTGCATTCTAGGCATTGAAGCTGAAATTGCACAAAACTAAGGCATGCTTCATGCTAATTCTCTGAGTACATTCAAGATTTTTTTTTCTTTTGAATTTTCTATTAAGATGCAATAGTTGTTTTAGCTGATAACCAATTAAACAGCTTAAGCACTTGAGATTGTGGATATTTGAGAGTAAAGATCCAAGTCATAAGGCCTTGATGCTGGGGTTGGCTGCAGCAGTGCTTTTGACATCAGCTCATGTTATAGTGAATTTGGTTTGTGGCTTCAGTTGCCTTTGTTCTCAACAAGAGGATGATAAGGCTTCTCCCAGTAGACAATTCTCAATGGCTTCTCTCATTTTAACATGGTAATGTCTCATTGCCTCCACTATTGTTTTGGAGAAAAGGAATTAGGAGAAATGAGTATTTTTTTTATTAGCAAGAAAAGATAGTTATTTCTCATATTAGTTTATTTTATGTTTTGTTTGGATATAAGATTAGGGAAGGGAACTGTTTGTTTGACTAATCCCTTCCCACACTTTATATATAAGGAGAGCTCTTTTCTATTTGTGAGAACACTTGTGTGAGTGATTTGAAATTTATCTTGAACTCTTAGGAAGTAATTGACGATTCTACCTCCTTCTTCAAGTAGTACTCTTCTTTCATTCTTGTAAGTTTTTCCATCTTTTCTTCATTGTTCTCTGTCTTGAGTTCTTAATATCTTGTTTGTCTTGTTATTCTTTGCTTCGTGTTTCCGCCAATTAATCTCCTTCATCATGTCTTTTTACCTTGTGAAATGTGTTAATTCTTTCTCATCGTTTAGAAGCAAATCTTCACATTTAAATAATTTTCTTAGCTTAAATTTGTGTTCGGTGGTAAGCTTCATTTTTAGACCAAAATCCAGAGTTTCCATTGTTAGTTAGTTTGTGATAGAAAATTAAATAAAAAACCCTTACAGGTACTTATTTCAAGCTATCAAAGCTTAGATCCAACATCTTGATGACAGATGCAACATTTCCAGCGAAGCAGTTTTGTTCCATTGGTGCAATTTGCATTGCATTTGAAGCGCGATTTGTTAGCCATTCTGTGAAGTTTGTTCGGTGATTGGTAAGCGTCTTTCATTGAAGGACCGCTGCATTCGTTGACTAAGCCAAGCATGACTGAATTCACGTGCAGATGTGAACAAAATTGAATTTGTTGTTTTCAAATCAATTCTTAAATTTTAATTCATGTAAAGTGCAAACTGAAAGTGTTGTGGTGCGCTTTTGGAATTGGAAATTGACTTAGCAAATAGAGTCTATTTGAATTGAAGATCTCCAAGCGATGCTGGCTAGTTACAGGTGGGGTAATCACGCGTACGGTGAATTGAATTGTGAGAGCATTATGCGGTGCGGATCTTGTCAATTGCAATTGATTCGGTATTTTTCGGAAACTAAATTGGAATATGAATCTGCAAAGCAGGAGCTGTTTCGAGTGAAGGTGCAGGCAACATGAATTGCACGGTGCAATTAAGAAGCGGAATTATGGAACTGACGCTGAAATTTACTTTCGGTGCAAGAATCAATCTGGTTTCATTGAAGCATTTCGTCCAAGATTTGGAATTGACACTGCGTCGAATGTAAGCGTATCTGTGCTTAATAATTTGTTTCAATCGTTTTGTTCAGATGAATTTATCAAGCAGCAGTTCAATTGATCAAGCATGTATTTTAATTGAAGCAGATGATTCAAAGTCTGCTTCGTTGCTCGAGTGTTTTGGAAGCAAGCAGTTGATATTTTCTGTGATTGAATTAATTCAGCAACTGCAGTTTGAATCAAAACACGTGAGTAGGTTCAATGCATTTAAATTCCACAAACAGTGGAGACAATTGATCTGAGCAAGCGGATGCAATTTTGTGATTGTTGTGCTTCCGACATTTTATCAAGCATTTAGCAAGCGCGGTGGCTTTAAATTGAATTGACGGTGCCTTTCTCTATCATTGATCAAACTCCTAATCAGAAGAAGCTGGCTCGTCGATTATTAATTGAACTTGAACGGCACAGTTATTGATTGGTTTTTTTATTCAAATAAATTCCATAATTTTGGTGCCTTAGATCATTGAAATAGAGTATTCAAATTGTTTAAAAAGCTCAGCAAGCAGCACGAGGAGAAATTCGATTTGATTCTTTAAAGCAATTGTGGTAATTCATTGGTTTTGTTGTACGATGCCTTATGCCATTGATTTTGATGTGGTTGGATTCAATGGAATAACTAGAGAATTCAATAGCAGTGCATCAAATTAGCTCATCGTGGAATTGTTTGTGATTCTCTTAATAGTTGGTGCAAAGTGAATTCTATTCGATGCACCTAACTTGAATTGTCGAATTGGCAAAAGATTCTTTTTGTTCAACTGACTGAGATCTTTACTTGAACTGGTGCAGTGGTTCATCTATTTCCGGTGGCTTGATTAGCTGATTATGGATTGAATTCTTTGATGCCTTTTGTGAATTGAATTTGGTGTAATTCAAGAAGGCTAACAGTTTATTCGAAATTTGGAAAGAAATTTCTTAAAAAAAAGGGAAGGATGATATGATCTTAAAATAAAAATAAATGTGTATTTTTTATTTGTTTTCTTTATACTAGTTATTTCTAGTATTAGTTTATTTTATATTTTGTTTGAATATAAGGTTAGAGAAGGGAAGTACTTGTTTCTCTATTTCCTTCCCACCATACTCTCTCTGTAAAAGGGTTTTATGTACTCATTTTAATAATTTTGATTAAATAAAAATGTGAATTCTCATCTAGAATGTCATATCTAAGGTGGTTATGGATTGGATTTTGGGTAATCCAAATCCAAATATTTGGATTAGATTTATGGCAAATGCTTCTTACACCCAATCATTTTTAACCCGCACCCAACATATTTTTTTAATTTCCAAAAATGCCCTTTATTTCGAAAATAAAAATCCAGAATTGAAAATAATATATTCTGGAAAAATAAATCCATAAGTGGTTATTGAGTTTTGGAAATAAAAATCCGGAAACAAAAATTAAAATTCTATTTCGGACAAAAAAATCCGAAATTGAAAATAATACATTCCAGAAAAAAAAATCCGGAAAAGAGATTATTGTGTTTCGGAAATGAAAATCCGGAAACAAAAATGAAAAACCCATTCCGGATTAAAAAATCCATAATATAAAATTTCGTTTCGAAAAAAAATATCCAGAACACATATTTTGGAAAAAAAATTTAAGGACAGTTTCGTCTTTTCCGCTGGAATCGGGTGCAGTGATATGGTGCAGGAAGCAATTGTCCAGATTTATAATCCAAATCCATATTTTTAATAAAAAGAATTTGGATATCCAAATCCACATATTTGGATTGGATTTTAAGTAAAAATCCATATTTTTATAAAAAAAATTGTATTTTAAATAAAAAATCATGTTTTCTTAAAAAAATTAACATAATATTAATATAATAATATGTATCAAAAAGTTAGAATATTATATAAATATTAAGAAAATATAATAAAGTTATAATTTAATAAAACTAAAAAAAAATTAAAGATAACATAATATATACATTTTTAACATTAAAATATACCTACCTATAATACTTTAATTAAACTTTGAAAATATTATATCCATTTATTATGTACAAAATATTGGAACAAAT
>Ga0123342_1006006_pt1 | contig 17138 bp, 9 predicted proteins | sample Turbeawhitnodule_FD_89960 | JGI IMG/M metagenome (GOLD analysis project Ga0123342, IMG submission 89960) | Root nodule microbial communities of legume samples collected from Mexico - Turtle bean Mexico white nodule | ecosystem: Host-associated > Plants > Roots > Nodule | place: Mexico: Nepantla... | reverse complement strand
AAACTAATTTAGAAATCAATTTTTGTTTTAGTTTCTAAAATGGTTTCTAATTTAGTTACTATTACAACTAATTATTTTGGTTTCTAAAAATTGGTTTCTATTTGATGATTTTCTTGTAGTGAACAACAAAATTACTAAATACACTAATTTTATAAATAAAAAATAACTAATTACTATATTAACTAAATTATATATTATTTTATAAACTAAAAAATATTGTTATTTAGAATAGTTTCTATTATTAATAAAAAAATATAAATTAATTTTTAAATTAATATATAATTAGTAAGAAACTAGTCTATAATTCTTTATTGACAATAGAGACTATTTTAGATATCAATAAATTTTTAATTTATAAAATAGTGTATAATTTAGTCAATATAGGAATTAATTATTTTTTTTTATAGAATTAGTTTTTATTTAGTAATTTTTTTTATTGAAGAGATTATTGATTGGAATATATTTGTTTCGTGTAGAGAGTAGAGGAAACAATGAGTCCTCTATTCTTTAGTTCTAAGATAACAACTCTAGTGTAGAATATGTGCAAACGTGGATGGAGGGTAAGTAGTATAGTACATGACCAAGCAAAGAACCATTTTCAAGTATTTATCCTAATGGAGCTTACTGGCAAAGGTAATATAGGCTTTGGAGGTGTATATGGGGATAACAATCTTTTGGACCATTTGAAATCAAATAAATATAATAGCATTTAAGAATGAAATTTAAATTTCTAAAAGTAAGATGAGGTTCTTAGATGACCATACAGGACACTTGATATATTAGGGGGAAAACTGAGGTAGATAAGTAATGAAGAAAACAAGGAAAATAATGAGGTTGTAGTGAGAGAGTGGAATATGTAAAATATATATTGGGGTTACTATGTAGATATCTAAATGAGGCATCACACACAACATGTATGATTAAGCATTACAAGAAAATCATAAAATAGAAATCAATTTTTGAAGACTAAAATAATTAATTACAATAGAAACTAAAATAGAGACCATTTTAGAAACTAAATTTGGTAGCAAAAACCTTAGTTGCTAATTATATACCAATTTAGAAACTATTTAACAATAATAGAAACTAATTTAGAAACCAAATTTCTTTTTAGTTTCTAAAATGGTCTCTAATTTAGTTATTATTACAACTAATTATTTTGGTTTCTACAAATTGGTTTCTATTTCATGATTTTCTTGTAGTGAAACCTACATAAAAGTTGTGGTTAAACATGTTGAGGTACTTGTTGTCACAAGTTTTTTGGAATATATACCTATAAGAATTGTATCAATGTCGAATGAGCAATGAAAGAACTAGATAATCATTTATGAGGAACATGTGAGTGATTGTAATAATTTTAGGCAAACAGGTTAAAACTTGTTAAATTAAATAAAATGACAATTTGTAAAATAGGGTATAAATATATAAAGAGATTAGTTTTTATGATATAGGTATTAAAAGAATTGAGAAGAAGATATTGATTGAACAAAATCGGGGAAATAATGAATTAAGTGCACACAAAATCAAACTAAAATACTAGACAATGAGCTTTGGCTATACTTTAACCATGGATACCTTACTTGAGTATAGAGGAACTGAAATCAAAGAAACTATTGAGGTCTATTTTAGTTTCAAATACGTATTAGCATTATGACATGTAATTAGAACAAAATACTAGGTAATTATTGTAAAGTCTCTTTATATATATACGAATTTCATGCATACTATTTCAAGGCTAAATACTAAAGAGAATGCTCAAGTGTCTAATACTCTAAAATAAAAACTTATAATTTTCCATAATTTGTTTAAGAAATTCAAAAGACACAAGATCTAATTAATTAAATACTGTATCTATCCTTATATTAGCCTAGGCGTCTACTTATATATAGCAAAATATAAGTTGAAGAGAGCGTCTACTACTTTATGCATTTTTATAGAGAATGTCTACTGATTTATTCGTTGTAGAAAGTTTCTGATGCATTATATTTTCTTCATCATGCCTCTTAGACACTCAAAACTTTAATTAAATGAAGTTTTGAGTTTTATTTTATTAATAACATATTTTTTATTTTGAAGAATTATTTCTAAGTTGTGTTAAAATCATTTTTCAAAAAGAATAATTATTAATCGTCTACCGTTGGAATAAGAGGATTTACTTTCGGTTGAACTCATATATATGTATATTATAGATTTAGCATACACCCATTCAAGTTCTTACATATTTACATATCCATTTCTATATCAAACAGTTTCTACATAAAAGTGTACATATTACAACCTTATATCCTTATTACTACGTATTTCTTTTTTTACATTAATTATTCAATAGACTTCTAATAATAATTTTCATCATATTGCAGTTGGAAAAAGGTTGATCAAGGAGTTGTTGTATGCTATCGAATGCAAGAAGATGTTACAACTACTAGTCCATATAGTACTAATGGAAAATCCGAATTATGGGTGAAGATCAAAGTAGAGTAGAGTGAACAATTCCTCTAAAAGCAACTTAATTGTCTACCACATTGCTACTCCAGCCATGTCCCGAGAATTATAAGCAGAATATTAGGTGCATTCATCAATTTCTTTAGTTCTAATTTGTAGGTAAATTATAAAGAAATAGAAATGTGAGATATTTATGTTAAGATAAAGTTACATCAAAACAGTAAATAGTAAGTGAAGCATATTCATCTGATGTGTTGGAGATCCCACATCAACTAGAGATTAGAGTCTTTCATTATATATAAGTGGATGCAAACCTCAATCTCATAAGTCGGTTTTATGGAATTGAGTTAGACTTAAAGTACATTTCGTAACATGGTATGTTGTCACTCCACTTTGTAACATGATGAGGTAAGAATTTGAATTGAACTGATAAAAAACTTCAATAAAGTAAAATTCAAACTAAAAAAATAATTCAAATTAATTATATGTCAAATAATTCAGTATCAAGTCTAATTGAAGAAACTAACTCAACTCGACTCAAATTATACTTATTCCTAACTGGGAAATTTTTTAGATGTTTGTGCAATTAATATAAATAAATAAAGATATGGGCAAACTCTTTATTTTTTCCCTATAAATAAAGTAGTAATAAAGATAGATTAAATTAATGAAGTGTTACCTAAATACCTGGTAACAACCCTTTTGTTTAATGATGTCTGCCAACTACCTACACTTCAAAATCCCCATAAACATTATCCGAAAATCATTGACTACATTTGACTTTGTCTCCTTCTTCTGACATATGTAAATCGCTTCTATTCTCTGGGATTTTCCACAAGTGGTTGTGAAATGAACCTTCAAAGAAGATCATTGCTTTTTGCTTTTTCTTATTTATATTTTGAACTATGGTTCACATTGCTTTGCTGGAAAGAATTTTTATTGGCCTGTTCACCTATTATTTATTATTTTAAGAGGCCTTTAATAACTAATAAAGGAAGTGTTGTTAGGGTTTGTGATCTTTTGAGGGCATTGGATAAGGATTTCCTCTTATTCTTCATTGTACTTTAATGTTGGACATTGTTTTTTCTTATACCAGATTCTTTGTCGGTTAATCAGATATTATATACTAAAAATTATTAAATAAAAAATAAATAAAATAATTAATTATTATATTGATTAAATTATATATTATTTTTAAAAAAATAATACTTAATTACGTTTTATTATTAATAAATAATTTTTAAATTAATATCTAATTAATTATCAATTATTTATATTTTAAAATTAATAATTAAAATTTTAGTGACTAATTAGATATAAATTAAAAAATTAATTATCAATAATAAAAATTAATTTAGATACTAATAATTTTTTAATTTTTAAAATAATATTTAATTTAGTTAATATAATAACTTTTTAAGATTAATTTCTATTTAATAACATTTTGTAGTAATATTTAAATAATTATTTTCTATAAATAAAAAATATTAAAAATACTAATATTAATTCATTAGTTTATGAATACATATTTAAAACATATTTTATATATTTATTTTAATTTTTTCATAAATTAACTTTAATTTATAAAGAGATTAATTTTATTTTTCCATATCTTTTATTCTAAAATTCCTTATAAAAAAACTCCTCTAAACATGGCGTTGATGATAAATTGTAAAATACATTCAAAGTTATTTGAAACTGCAAAATCTTCTTAGTAAATAAACATGTGTAGTTTGATAAAAATAAAAATGTTCATACTATTTCTTAATAAAAAATTATACTTTAAAAATTAATATAATATTTTCACAACGATATTATACTGATATAACAGATAATTGATGAGTTAAATAAAAAATATTGTATTTAAATAAATTTCCCTTTCTTAATTTAGTTTAGCTAAACGTCACTCTAGGATTCCAACTTCAGGCACAATATGTTAGACTCACCATTATTGCTTTTAAGTCAATTTTTAAAACTTATATTGTTTTTTCGATATAGATAAAGACAAACAGAAGAATAATTACTATATACTTTCTGAAAAACACCACGTGCCCTAATCATCCTTTTATCACATTTTAAAATTTGAATATTTCACAGTTTCGTTGATTCAGTAAAGCTGATGGTGAAAGGAAAACCTAAGATACTGCAATAAGTCAAATCCATCCATCACGGGACATTTTTATTTTACGTACACATAATAAAATGTAATATAATAATAACAAAAATGTTATAATTTTTATATTTTTTATTATTATTACAAATTAAATAATACTTCATTAAATTCAAAAAGCTTGTTAAATATTTTAAATTATAACATTTTAATTAAACATTTTTAAAATCTCAAGTTAATTTATTTATTAAAGAAATTTGATCCTAGCTTAGTCCATACATAACCCCCTCTGGGTAATTTACACTTTCATATTATACCGTTGACTCCAAACAGCTAAGAACATATTTGTAATCGGTACCAATAAAAAAATATGACATTGAACATATTAATTAAAGTATATATTAATAGTAATTAAACGTATAAAGATTAGGTAATATAAATATTAATTCTGACACGCATAAATTTATTAGTAAGAAGTCTCATAAAATATTATAAATAAGCAAATAATTAAGATAAATATATGTTATTATTATAATATTAATTACTTTTAAATATTAAATACCATCTTTAGTGTCCTTCTATCAATAAACTTCTATAATAAACTTTCGATGAATAAGTAAAGTCCAAATATTAGAATAACACTTATATTTATTGTGAGGAGCGAAAACGTTTGAAAATAAATTATAAATTACTAAAATTATTTTAGTGATATTCCCATATGTGTCCACTCACTAACTGAAGATTAGAAGTAGTTATGCTGCTTCCCTATTAGTAAACACTATTATCTTTCTAAATAAACAAATAATAATAATAATAATATATATATATATATAATGTTTTCTCGACTGAAAAATTTAAAACTTAGACTTATAATAAGGGATTCCTGCCGTCATAAAAATCCTGCTACTGATACTGTTCCATATTTTTATTTAAAAGGTTGTTGCCACCATTAATATATAATGTTCTTATATTAGTTGTTCACTTATTTTTATTTGGGTCAAAACCCACAAGACCAAATATATGTTAGAGAAACATGAACTTTAACTAGAAAGTATTCATGCATTCTCTCAAATATTCTTGGAGTGATTTATTTATTTTTGAGTGTTTTTTGTTCACATAACTACCAAAGGTCCTTTTCAGTAGTGATGATAGGAATAAATGTCTTTGGTGTCTTTATATAATTGCCAAGAGCCCATGCTGTCTGATTGTGTTTTGTGTGGTATGTATCTTTGGGTCAAAAGTTTGAGAAAAAAAAAGGGAGTCATATTTAAGCCAGAGATGCAAATAACACAGTTGTTACTAGGATAATATTTTGAATTAAAGAGGAAAGATATAAGATTTAGGGGAAGAAATATGGATAATAAGATTAGTAGTATAGTATAAAATTATTAAATAAAAACTAATTTTAGAGATAAAAAATAATTAATTATTATATTAACTAAATTATATAGTATTTTATAGATTAAAAAATTATTGATATATAAAGTAGTTTTTATTATTAATAAAAATTTATAAACTAGTTTATCTAATTAACTACCAAGGTTTTACCTATCAACTTTAGAATATAAATTAAGTGAAAGCTGAAAACACGGTAGATATCAATTTAAAAACTAGTTTATAAGTTTTTAGATATCAGTAACTTTTTAATTTATAAAATACTATCTAATTTAGTTAAAATGATAATTAATTATTTTTTGTCTCTAAAATTAGTTTTTATTTAATAATTTTCTTGTAGTGTAATATGATGAAAAAGATTGAAAGAAAAATATTGTTGATAATATTTCAGAAAATACTCTATTTTTTTCTGAATTTAAAGTAAGAAAAATAATATGATTCTTATTGAGTATCTTGCTTATATATAATTTTTTATCAATAAAATAAAAGAAATGAATATAATTGGAGTATTTGTGAAATGTTCCAACCATTTTAAACAAAAATAAGGTTGTACTAAGAAATTCTAGACAAAGTTCATCACAAAATTATACTGGGCTACCAGGAAAAATTGGTCCAACATAGAGCTAACCATATATTAGGAGTAGAGTCATACACCAAGAAACACACACCCTTACAGATTTGTTTGGTATGGTTGGACAATGCTATTACAGAGAAACCAATTTGCAGTACATTAACATTTGTTGCCGAAGAACTAAGCCAACAAAGTATTGATATTTGAATTGGACTTTGTTATTATAAAGATGACATATTACAATATATAAGCATTTGTTGTTGAAGAAAAGATTTTCTTTTATCGGTAATAAGCAATTAAATTAAATCGGTCCACTTAAAGAGTGGTACAACACTCATACAAAGAATAAAAGATAAAAGTTCCTTTGCACATCGTATCTAAAATCCACAGATTAATCCTCTACTTCCTTTCCCAACACTAATAATTGAAGAATAAAACAATGCACCAGCATTAAATCGAGTACATACATACCAAGGTCCAAGACACCATTCAGAGAACGAGAAACTCATTGACGGTATCTTTGAGTTGATCCAAGACCAAACCTTGACCTGTGTCAGAGAAAATACTTCAGTATGATGAACCACTCCTCCTTTAAACAAACAATTATTCATGTGTCTCCAAATCTCACTGACCAAAGCTATCCAAATATTACCCATAGTAAGATTAACTGAATTAGGTGCATCCAAAATCTTGAAATGTTCTAAATGTGACCCAGGAACGATAAGATCAACCGAATTCATTCCTAACCAGTCATAACATAGGTTCCAAATTAGCCAAGCAACCTTGCAACCGAAGAATAAATGATTTGTTGACTCCTTTGATAACCTGCATAAACTACAAAGAATACTATCAATTTGTATCCCTCGTCTCTCCAGATTTACCTTGGCGACTACCTTGTTTTCAATCACCCTCCAAGCTGTGACATGAGCTAAAGGCAACGCTTTAATCCTCCAAACAGATTTGTAAAATCTCGAATCTTCCTCTTCTCCTTCTCCCTTTAATAACCCGTAAGCAGACTTGACTGAAAACACTGCTGTCTCACTATCCTTCCAGACCCATTTATCCCCTATCTCCGACTCGATCCTCCTATTAGAAATCGTCTATAAGAGTTGGCTTACTGGTATCTAGTTGAAGGAAAGATAAACCAGAATAATGATAACTAGATTTTGCTACTCCAGATCCACCAAATTCCTTCACGTAGAAGCTATACCACCAATAAGTAGGATTTGCCATGTGCAGTGTTGCGTTGGAGTTCAAGTTGCACTGCACTCATTTTCAAACTCCTGCATATTTGTCTGAAGCGGTTAAAACTACTTCCACATAGTCAAGTAGTTTATGATGGTTCTATGTTAAGATGTTAAACTTATGGAAGAATATCCACGAATGTAATTGATAAGTGGCTAATTTCAGTAATATTTCATATTAAAGACACTTATGAGTATTAATTGCTAAAATAAATATAAAATAACCCCTAATTTATGAATTTATACCTTTTACATATTTTATGATCTTTATTTGAATAAGAACATTTGATTCCCAAATTTGGTGTTAATTTAAGGCTTCTAGGGAAGAATGGAGATGATTGGGCTAAAGAAGAATAATATAAGCTAAAAGGAGAAAGTTGGAAGACCACAGAATGCACAAGTGCACAAAAAACCCAAATCAGCATCTCGCTCAAGTAAGCCCATTCTCGTTTAAGCAAGAATGCTCCAAAAGCATTGGACAAAATCGATGCTTGTCTCGCTCAAGCGAGATAATGTCAAAGACATTGAGTTTTTTTATGTTTCAAACGAGCTCATCAGCGTGACACAAGAAGGGGCTTGTGGCTCAACCCTGGTGTTCCAGATTGAGAGGAAAACACCATTGAGTGACTTGTAACCCAATTGGGAGAATAAGAAAGTGTGGGAAACATTAGAGGAGGCAATCATCGAGGAGAAACGTCCTGAATCTTGTTTTCATCCTTGCTTGTAATAGTCATCATGTGTCGCTAATTCTACCTTTGGGATTGAGAGTAATTTGTTCAAACTCTGATGTATTGAGGTGATATTTAAATATGATATTTTGTGCTTCATTGATTATTGGTATTATTGTTTTTCTTTTAATTCTTGATCTAGAATCTTAAATCTGGCTGGAAAGTACTTTTATGGTTCTAATCTAAGCAATAATACTTAACATATTTGAGTGCTAAGAATAGACTTAAAATGTTAATTGTTATTAACGTATAATCGTAAAAGCTAAGTTATTTTTATAAATATGCGATAAATCGATATTTAGGAAACACCTTAATAATTTTATATGCAAGGAATCGATATAAATGATTTTTATACGGGCATCAATATCAATCAAAAGAGCACAATATTATCATGTTAATCAAAATACAAAAGAGTGAGAAAGATGAAACTCAATCCCTAATTTTCCAATTTGAGCAAAACTCTGATTTATTTTCTTGCTAATTCTTTTCATCATATCAATTCTTAACATCATAACAATTCTCAACAAACTTTTATTATTTAACGAATCTTTTACTTGAATATTCAACTGTTCCTTGTGGGTTCGATATTCATCCCTAGAGACACATTATTACTTCTGACAACACGGTGCACTTGCCGTAAAAATTCATTAAGTTTTTGAATTTGGTTTGGGTATTATTTTTGCTGCATAAATGGAAGAAGGATGTGGGAAATGCAAAAGTTAGCTTTATGGCTCTCAGCACTATGCACTTATAATACCCGATTTCATATGCTTTTCCATCCTGCCTAAACTTTGGTATGTTACTTACTTGACCTTGAAGTCAACCACTTATGCAATGAGTTTAGCTGGGAAAGGTTTGTGTCTTATGGTTTGCAATATTACTCTTTTCTCAGTTGTCTTGTTCACTGTTGCACCTTACCATATTCCAACTTTATTCAAATTATTGATACCTGAACTATCCTTTGTGAAGAGTCTTGTCTCAAAGACTATCCTTCTACTGTCATGATGCTTGGCTAGTCTGCAATTTCCAAGGCTACATTGTCTTGATTCCAAACATACAAAGGAGGGAAAAGTACAAATGTTCTCTATTGATGGTTTTTGGTATATATGGGTTGGTTTTCCTCACATGCCTGGTTTACATAGGTATAAGTGGCCTGATAGGATCCAAACACATCACAAGAACTTGGAGGGTGAGTGACATAAGGCCTGGATGTCAGTGTCTATAACAAATGAATATCATACAAGCTCTTGATCATAATAGGCTTTGTGCCTGCATCATACAAGTAATGGTTTTAGTCAAACAACGATATCTATGCAAATCAATTCATTGCACACATGATGAATACAATGGATGCAAGACAAATCCTTTGGAGCAGCTGCTGCAACTGATGCATCTTAAGCAATGGCAAGAAATTTGACAGTATCACAATATTTTGGGTCACAGGAGCTAAAACAAATGCAGGGAAGTGGATGTTGTTGGGTTGTTTTATGCGTAGGGTAAGGGGAAATTCTAGGATTAACATATTGGAATACTGCAATCTCATTTCATGTTTGTAACACCTTTTCTTCCCAATTAAACACTCATATTCTAAAGTTAGATCATAGGGGAAGGTCAATGGATTGAAAATTTGTTTAGGAAGTTTTTTTTTTTTTTTTTTTTGTTTTGTTTTTTTTTTTTTTTTTTTTTTTTTTTTTTTTTTTTTTTATTTTTTTTTTTTTTTTTTGTGGTTAGTCTATATCGCTTGTTTTTTTTTTTTATCAACTTTTAAGCAAGTTTCCTCTTTGACACATAGTTTAGGGGGCAATTAGAGGAACATTTTTTGTACAATGGTTGAAGTATGCCTTAAATACTCATTTTTTATTTAATTTATTCATTATCGATAAAAAAAAATTGCTTCAACATGTCTTTACTCCTTTATTTGTAATTCCTTGTTTCACCAATTTGCTTTGTTTGCCGCAAAGCTTTAAATTGTTTGTTGATCACTCCTTCTTGCACAAACAAACTTATGTATCCCAAGAAGAGTTTAATGCTATAAAAAATAATCTTTCCCCCAAACCTCCTTCTTAAGTTGATTTCCTTCTACCTCACCCTTCTAACCCAATATCTTTACACATAACACTAGATTAAAATATCAATCTGCATATGAGAAATTTCATTTGTGTATCATGTTCCTAATCCATGCTAACAACTTAATTTGAGCCTCACAAAACAACTGTTTCGCATATGCTATTCCATTTTGGAATATATATTGTTTCTCTACTTCTAAAGATTCTATATCATTGTAACTCACATCCCTTTCCATATTAGGTTACCTTTAAAGTTAAATTATGCAATACAAAACTGAAAAAAGTGTTCCTTTAATTGTGGCCTACATTGTTGATTCCCAAACAACTATCACAATTATACGATACTTGTATCGCCACCTTAAACTTAAAGAATATATGGTTAATTGTTTCACATTAGCATAAACACATTGGACATAATATATCATTAATACCTATTCCCCTTCGACTCAAGTTATCTTTAGTTGTTACCCTCCCTAATAAGACTTGCCAAACAAAGTGTTTTGCAATAGGACGGGTTTTGATTTTTTGTAAGACTAACAATATATCCTCTTTCACGCTCTATTTCCCTTATTTACGTTGACTACACTGAATACTCTCCATTCACACAAGGTTTCCAAATCCATTTATCTTCCCGATCTCACCTAGGTGAACCCTTTTTAGATCATCTATAAATGTTTACACCAAAGGTTTTTCCACTTAAACCACTCCTCCATACTATTTGTCAATTCTAGGTGTTATTTTCCTATAATCTAGCTTCAAACACCCTCATAGATTTGGTTTCAGCATTTCCGTACAGTCTAGGTGTCTTTACCTTAAACACAACCCCCCTAACCACTCATTTTCTTGGAATTTAATGTTATCCTCATTTCCCACTGCCCAATCTATATTATCATAAAACCATGTCATTTTCACTCTTACTTTTGTTATGAATATCCTCCCACCACCTAAATTTATTTTGACTCTTTCTTTCACCCCTACTCCTCCAACCCTCATATTTGGACTCAATGACCTCTTTCCACAACTCGTTTGTATTTGAGCTCAACCTTCAAATTCATTTACCCAATAATACATGTTAAAGGCTTTAAGATTTTTCAAGCTCCTCGTCTCTTTATTCCTACAAATATCCTCCCATCTCACCCATGATATTTTCCTATTTTCACACTAGAAAAAAATCAGATTTACCAACAGATTATTAATATTATTTGAAAATTACCTATGCCCACATAATAAAAGTTCAACTCTATCTTTTGAATGCTCATTTCTACCACTGCTAGTAGCTTTTGTGGAATGATATAAAATACAAAGATTGGTAGTTTTTTTTCTTAAGTTTAGTGATCAATGACTCTAAAGGCTAGTTGATTATGATTTCCTCCTACCCATTTGTCAAGTATTTAAACGGAATAAACAGTGTTACACTTCATTATCTTGAATATCTATCTTGGTGAACCCTTTCTATTTTTGTCTTATAGAAATTAACCTTATAGCTAGTATAAGTCAATTCAAACTACTTGAAGATACTTTTTATGGTTATAATGATTATAATAATTTTTGTGTGTATCTTACATATATATATATATATATATATATATTTACAATTAATTGAAAATTGTTCACAACTTTTTCAATTATTATATAATTAATGTTAACCTTGTGTTTCACACAAACACTTTTCTCCATAGGTATTTGAGCTAAGTAGGGTTAAACTAGAATGAGTGCAAAGGGAGTGGGCTAAAAGAACAGTGACCACTCAGGGAAAGGATACATCTAACTACTATATCTGTGTTGAGTGATTTTTTCAGATTACACAATTTTCTTATAACAGCATATATTATAATATTTTTTAAATGACTAAAAGGACAGTGTAGGAGTAAAAAAGAAATTATTTTTTAACTTTTTTTACATAAGAAAATATCGATGTAATTTATTTTATATTTTGAAGAAAAATGCTTTGGTAAACTCCCATTAAATGCTAAGTTTCAACGACCACGTTCCTTGTTCTATACGTTTAATGTTCATTTTAATAATAATATACCTAAAGTCACTTGCGCATAAAGCAAAATTTATTTTCCCAAAAATCTCAAAACTACATCATTTATGCAACATAAATTATACATATCAATAAATTATACATTGACTGATCGTGATGGTTGAATAATTTAGTGTTACGTACTAAAGCACATAATTCTTTTCGCAAATCATATAATATTTTTTTATCACTATATACGAAAATATTACATGATATTTATTAAATACATATCATATTTTAGAAATATAAAATATATTCAATACTATGACTTTTTTTAAAGTTTGAATGTTAGTAGGAAAAACAGTATCAGAAGATTTAAAATTAATTTTTGTGGGTTTATAATTTTATAGTATAAAAAAGTTGATTAATGAAATTTCACGGTATCTATTTTTTGGAATATAAATGTTTAAAGTAATCATGAGCTGGTAAAGATAAAAATTATTTAATAATTAAATATAAGGCTACACTAAACACTCTCTCAAACCAGAGAAAATCACTTAGTGAAATAAATTAATTATTGAACACATATTTATATATGTAGAAAAAGGAAATTAGATTAAAAGAATAATAGTGATCGAGCACGTTGGAAATTAAACTTCTTTGTTTTTTTTCTCTCACATACATCTTTCTTTGAAAATAAATACGTTTGAAACTATATAAAATATTAAACATAACACTTAAGAAAGATTAATTATTAGTTTATCATATTGTATGAAACTATACCCTTTCACTAACTCAACCTTTCACTATGACTCGAAATCTCTATCTAAATTATGTGAACGTTAATGGGAAAGGTAGGAGTCGCATTTATGAACAGTGTCCTCAAATAATTATGATATAAAACTAGAAGATTCTTACGTACACTTTGCCTGAAACAATACGAAAAAGGCTTTTGACAATACTTGACGTGGGGGTTAAAAACTATTTAATATATTTCGTAATTTTATTTTGTAAGAAAAAAGTTATAATGTTTTTTTATTTTTGTCTTTCTGCACCAATTTGATTTTAATTTTTCAAAAATAATATACTATACTTTTACTTAAGTATTCTATAATATATTTTTAGAGTTTATTTTCTTTTTCTGTCTTTCCTTTTCTATCTTTCTTTACCACATCACTCTTTTTATAATACCTTATTTTCCCATATCTTTTATTCTTATAAAATATGTTGCTGAGACCGTGTTGTTAAATAATATCATTCGTTTTCAAGATACATTTTTCTTTCTTTTAACATATTTTCACATAATTAAATTTATCTAAGTTTTATTTTCAAGCAAGTAATCATTTGTGAAAATAGAAAAAGTACTTTTCAAAATAAAGAGTGTATGTTTTAACAAAAAAATTGAAAAGAAAGTGGCATTAACATTTGTTTGAGAATGTATAGGGGGAATCTTTGGCATGTGAGATGTGAAAAGCTTTGTTGAAATAGGTTATTATTAGCCCAAATCAAATGTATCTGCTCCTTCAGCCCCCATATCCAAACTTAAGGATAGTTTAGAGCACTCATTGAGCTGAGAGGGAACCATGTTTCCTTTACAACGAGGCAATGAGCTGGTTATCCAGTTTTCTAATAGCTCCAACCACCAGCAGCACAAAATCTCCCAAGATCTGATTCTGGATGATTATGCTTCACTGGATGACAATGTTTCTGGGAAAAAATTCTCTAGAAGCCAACCAGAGAATCTTTTCTGTGAGGAAAATAAAAAGAATCATGACTCTAACGAACATGTGAAGAAGATGATTCACAAGGAGATCGAAAGGCAAAGGAGACAAGAAATGACTACCTGCTATGCCTCTCTTAGATCCCTTCTCCCTCTTGAGTTCATCAAGGTAAAACACATATCTTCCTTTGTTTTGTTTTTTTGCTTTTTATTTTCTTGCACTCTTTATAACTTGTAGAACTCCTTGATTGAGATCAATTAGTTATTTCAATTTTAGTGGATACCCTTTTGGAAATCAGGCTACTCCATCATCTAATTAACTGTTAGTAACCATTCTCTTTGTGAGAATCTAAGTAAAACCCTCTTTACTTCTATATATAATTCTGATAATAACTGTTGTTTCATGGTTACCCTCTTTTTCTTTTTTGGTTATGTGGTGTGTTTCAAGCTTTCTGGGTTGCTTAGGGTTTTATTGTGATATTTTTCAGGGAAAGCGTTCAATATCTGACCACATGAACGAGGCAGTGAATTACATAAAGCACATGCAGAACAATATCAAAGAGCTTGGTGCCAAGAGAGATGAACTGAAGAAACTTTCCAGTCATAGCAATATGGAAATAAGCCATGAGGGCTTGCATACATCTTGCAACTTTACTGTCCACGAGAATAATGGTGTTATAGGAATCGAAATCACCAGTGGCTTCAGAGAGGAAAAGCCTAAAGTTTCCAAGTTACTACAATTGCTGATTCAAGAAGGTCATGAAGTTGTTAGTTGCCTTTCATCAGAAGTCAATGGTAGATTGCTCCACAGTGTGCAGTGTGAGGTAAGAAGTTCAGCGTTTGTTTTTAATTTTATTCTAAATTTTTTCTCTAATATGTCTTGTATTTTCCATATTGTCCATGATTCTCAGGTAAACAATTCCAACTGTGTAGATCTATCTGAGCTGAGAAGGAAAGTTTCCAAAGCATTTCCATCATTTAGATGTTCTGATTAACTTTGAGGTTGGAGCTAGCTAGGTTCACAATCTCTCCAATAACAGGAAATTTACCATAACATGCATTTTAGATTGAGAGCTATATTATAGAAAAACCTAAAGAGTTTTAGTAGTTATTTTTTGAGTTAATAGTTGAATGAGTTTGAACACGTCAAGAAAAAAAGACAGCAAGAGAAACCTTCATCAATTGGCAACCCATTCAACTATTTGTCAAACATAAATAAGTATTAAAACCTTAGATTTCTCACAGTACCATCGAATTTCTCCTTTAAACCTTTCTAACTTGATATATAGACCTTGTTTGAATGAGTTTGCTCGAAAATTTTGCAATGGCAACTGTCCCATTTTCTCATTTTGATTGGACTCTGTTGCTTTGAGGGAAGAAGAAAGCAACTCAAGCATTACATTTCTTCCTTCCGTAGTTTTCTGCAATAAATGATCATGGATTCATTTTCAGCCATTTTATCAAATTTTACAAGGTGTGTTAAATTTTCATTGTGTATGTAAATTGTAGTTGAACGTGAGTTTATGAAGTTACTTTAGCACGATAATCTCTCTTATCCCTTGAGACTGCGAAGATATACATATATATACATATATATATATACATATATATATATATATATATAGTATTCACCTATCCTCAATCTTACTAGAAGAGTTGACATAGCTTGTAAATTTTTGTCTGATGCTTTTGATTTTGAATTGAGATGTTAGTTTTATCAAGTGTTATTAAGTTAAACAATGTGTATCTTAGCTTACTAATATCACTCTTAACATCTGAAATGCTTTAAGCAAAGATTAATTGTGTCTAAATGGAGAAAAGTCGAAAGACTAATAAAGAACAAGGTTGTGATACTTATCTTTTTGAGGGTTGTGCCTCGCTGCCTTTTACATTAACAGATCCAGAAATGAACAGCAATAGTATCTGCACAGAAAACATGCATGGCAAACTTCAGGTGATGATCATATATTACTTTTTCTAGTATGTTGATACTTTGAATCTTTAGCTTTAGAAATTCATTAATTTGCTTGAACCGTTGGATGAACATGTATTTTGTCTTCTTGGCATATAAATAAAAAAATCAGTGTGGACATTGTATGTGGCTTACATTGATGATATGATAGCATGTAGTTTTACTGATATAAAATAGATAGTCCACAATATTTATATTTAATACTTTAATTTTCACTTGGTAAAAGTCATAGAAGTAATTTTATAACACCTAAGAATTTTTTTCCTTTGACAAATGATGGAAGAAATAAAGAAGAATAATATATTATATTTTTAGATTTTTCTCAGTTTTCTCATACAAGAAAATCATTGAATAAAAATCAATTTTAAAGATAAAAAATAATTAGTTGTTATAGTAATAGTAACTAAATTATATACTATTTCAGAGACTAAAAAAAATTATTAGTTTTTAAACTAGTTTCTATGATTGATAAAATAGTTTCTAAATTGGTATCTAATTAGCTATCAAGGTTTTTGCTACCAAATTTAAAATCTAAATGTTTGGTAGTTAAAACTTTGGTAGCTAATTAGATACCAATTTAAAAATTATTTATCAATAATAAAAATTAATTTAAGAATCAATAATTTTTTTAGTCTTTAAAATAGTATGTAATTTAATCATTATAGTAATTAATTATTTTTTATCTTTAAAATTGATTTCTATTAATAATTTTCCTCAAGTAGTTATACCCAAACAAGTCATGAAAGTTTTCTGTATTGGTAAGAATTAGGTGGACAAAATCTTACATCTCTTTATGCATATATATATATATATATATATATATATATATATATATATATATATATATATATTTTTTTTAATATATATTGTGGGAGATTTGTTTTTTTTTTTTTTTTATACATTATATATATGTGGGGGTTTTTT
>Ga0123342_1006005_pt1 | contig 17141 bp, 11 predicted proteins | sample Turbeawhitnodule_FD_89960 | JGI IMG/M metagenome (GOLD analysis project Ga0123342, IMG submission 89960) | Root nodule microbial communities of legume samples collected from Mexico - Turtle bean Mexico white nodule | ecosystem: Host-associated > Plants > Roots > Nodule | place: Mexico: Nepantla... | reverse complement strand
GAACTTGATGACGCCAGAGAACAAAATTGTCTTCATCAAGTTTGAGGTTTATGGGAGTGGTGAATTGCTGAACAGAGGCCATCGGAGAAGAAGATGAAAGGAAAACAGAAGAGGAAGAAGAGGAGGTTGGGGATGAAGACATGTGTCAAAAAAATATGCTCATGATACCATGCTAATAGGAGAGAGAATGAGTGGAGGCATAGAGAGATAAAAGAGTAAAATATTCATACATTCACTTAAGAGTAAAATGATACTAAGTTATGAAATATATAGGCAAAGATACACTTGGAGACTAACTGAACCTAGATTACTGCTTAACACATTTCATCTCCATCTTTTTTGTTTTTGTTTTTGTTTTGTCAAGTCTTCAACTCCATTTTTGGTTTTGAAGATTGCTAACCTCAATGGGTGTTAAAGGAGTGTATTCTTGATTTTGGTGGTATGAGAAAGTATGAAAACACACTTGTTGTGTGAGCTTAAGGTAAAGATAATTTGGAGGAGTTGAAACGCATGATGTAAAACCTTCATAACTAGTGCAAATGTTAATTGTAATGAGTTGTCTTTGCTTTTTGACTCCTTCTAACGATATAATATTCTACATAATTGTCATTATTTTTTCAACTATTGTTGTGGTGCTTTAAGTACAAGGCTTGTATCGTGCAGCTAAAACACGACTTTAACTAATATAGGTGAGTTTTTTTAGTGGACATTTATTATTCATTGTTAGAGTTTTTTTATAGGGTGATTCTGAATTAGGATATGTCAAACCTGAATGGTTGCTCCTACAAATAATTGTATGTGATCTTTTTATTTTTATTCAGATATGTAGTGTATTGTTGAATTGCATGCAAATGTATTATTTCGTTTTTATTCATATTACATGTCTTTATGCATTAGATCTTTGCTTCCTAACCATCCTATTCACCTTATGAAAAGCAACACCATCAAGTACAAATTGCTAGTATGACAATAGTTTTGTTATCTTGTTATTTTTTTTTTCATTTATACATTACATTTTATGTTATTACTTTGAATTACAATGACAAACATGAGGTGAAATGCCAATTTTAAACCCAACTTCTTGTTCATATTAGACTATCTATTTTGGAATTATTATAACTAAAATTAAATTTCCATTCTACTTTGTTTTTATTTCAATTACAAGACATACATGTTATAATTCAAATTCAAATTAGGTTTGTATTTCAATTATCCGACAACATGTTATAATTCAATTTTGATATTCATTTGAATTTGAAATTTGGTCTAAAACTTTAAATCAGTTGCAACTATTCTTAGTATAATTTATTGTTGTTGAATTTTTATTTATTTATTATACGCATTACATTCACTCAAATTGGATTTGGATTAATTGAAAATTGATTCAATTTTAATTTGATATTAATTTAGAAAAACATGTTCAATATCTTTATGTGCACACATTACATTATATAATGATAAATATCATGTGCTATGCAAGTTTCAAATCTGATTTCTTGTTCATATTAGAGTGACTGCTTTGTAATTATTATTATAACTAAAATTAAATTTCCATTCTATTTTACTTTGGATTTCAATTACATGACCACATTATAATCCAATTTTAATATTATTTTCAATTTGAACTAAATATTTAAATTAGTTGCAACTATTCTTAGTATAATTTAGTGGTGTTGTAAATTTATTTCTTTAATACAATAAGTTACAAATATGACATGATTAGATTCATTCAAAATTGATTCAATTTTAATTTGATATTAATTTAGAAAAATAAGTTCAAATTCCATTTCTAAATACATTCTAAATGGTATTATTTTTATTTTTAAACCTATATATTATGATTAACATTTTTATAATAATATGTATTTGCTAAAATGATACTAAAATAAGTGTAGATTAAATAATTTTTTAACCAATACCATTTGTGATCGCCCAATCCACACTCTTAATTATTTTATTTAAACATTATGTCACTATAGTGTGGACTCAATCCATTCTCGTATTTAATTTATTTTAATCCGCGTGTATGTATCATAAATTAGGCTATTGTTTTTCTAAAATAATAAAATGAAATTTTGTATTTTATGGCGGTCAGAACGATACAAATCATCTAGCTTGTGTAGGCTTAACCCACTCAATTTGCGTAAGTTTCTAGGACCACTCAAATGTTTTAGCATACAGGATATTAGTTGTCATATGTTGTGCAACATTAGGCCAACCATAATACCGATCTTGCGTCGGATTTTAATTATTTGAGTATTTTTATCACCCACGCTATTTACTATTTTTATTGTAGTGTGTACATGTTTATCTCAACTCTATCTTCATAATCATTTCATTTTAAATATTAAAACACTCATAGTTATTAAGGAACCTAAAAAAAATACTAAGTATTTTCGTTTGTTCTTAGTTTCACAATCATTCTTTTTCTTTTCTTGCTACATGATTTTTTTATCCCCTCTTAATTGTTTGGCTTGTTTAAAATTCACAAAAATTCACTTAGATCCACAATATTGATTACACATTTTTTTTTTTCATTTTGTGGTTTCATTCAAATTATGTATTGTATTTAAGAAAACACAAATATCAATTTTAATGAATAAACCAATTTACAAGATACAAATTATATTATTTATACTATTTTTAAATATTTTTTATTTATTGTTTATTTTTATATGAGAATTTTAACCCAAATTGAAAGTGTTCAGTCACGTAAATCTTTAGTTTATTGATAATAAAAACCTTATTATGTTTGCTTTGACCCTTAGTTTTATTTTATTTTCACCTAAAATGTTTTATTCTCTTCGTTCGATATTAACCAAGTTTACTCGTGTCTCCAAGGTGTTTTCTACTCAGCACAACCTCAATTACACATTTTTTTTTTCTTTAAATGATTTTGTTCAAACTATGTATTGCATTTTAAGAAATGCAATATTTGATTTCATCGAATAAAATATATTTAATTATTTTTACTCTTTTCTAGTATGATTTTACTTTTATCTAATTGTTATTTGGTATTGTGATTTAATATTTACGCACTTATATTTATTTTCTAAATATTTAACATTAAATAAAAGAAAATAAACATCATTTTAATATTAAATATTTGATTATATTATGTTTACTTTGTTGTAATTTTTTTATAAAAAATATTTAATTAACATTTAGGAAAATAAGAAATCGAGTATCTGTGTAAATATGAATATACTCATTAGATAATGTGAATGAGACAAAAAAAAAATTATAATTATGAAAACGCGATAAGACTTTAATAAACTTTTACTTAAAAATAGAATAAGATAATAAACTTCCTCTAAATTTATTATATATATATATATATATATATATATACTTTTTGAAAGCTCTAATTTTTTAAAATTAAATTTCAAAATAACAAAACAATCAATTATTCTACATATAATTCGTTATCCTAATATTTTTAATTCTTAAAATATGCCTTAAAAATAATAAGTAATCAATTATCTTTGAGTCATATTTTATTATCACAAATAATATAATAAATCCTTTTAAAATGTTTATGATAATCAATTACTTATAATAATTAATTTATTATATTTTAATGCAATATTATATATTTTGCTTCAAAATATAATTGCTTCAAGTTCTAAAGTAATAGATTGTTAAATAGATTCTTTCAAGAAATCATTGTTGATTGAAGATTACACTTAATAATCTTGCTATACTTCTTTTTATATTCTTTATCTTTTTAAGTTTCAACCATATCAAATGGGATATCATTCAAACTTTTTTCGTTATTGGATTTATTGTAAAACTTAGGTTTGGTGTAGTTGTATGTTAGGTTTCTACACTTGTTTTTTTAATAGATTTTCAATTATTATTCATTCTTGTATTTGTTGTATATCACATGTGAAGTATGCATGTAATTTTTTTTTTATGAATAGCGAAATAATTCAATTAAAGTTGTTTTAATTCAAACTAGATACAAAGGTAGAATTGAACGACTATAAAAGCTATTGATGTTATATTTTTAACTACTTATAGTTATTATTCTTTATATTTATTGATTATTAAAGGTATTAAATTTATTTCCTAAAACTGTTGTTTAAGTCATTCAAGAGAGTTTTTTAAGTAAATTTGTTAAAGAAAAAAGTTTTTATACCATTCACTCCGTCGACAATGCACAGCCTTATTATTTTTACAGAATATATTTTAGAATTTAATTCATTTGCTTTTTGTCTAACGCAATAAGTGATTAAAAAAAACTCGTCTGATTTATATGTCAAATTAATGAAATACCCTTTCAGAATATGATGTTTTTTTTTTCATTATAAATTATTAATATTTTTTTAATGTTTACTAGTTTATTTAATATAATATGTTTATAAAAGTAATCTTAATTTAGAAAGAAATATATTTATTTTCTTTTATAATATCAGAGAAAATACAGGAAGTTTATTCACTTGTCATTTATTTATATTTTACTTTTTTTCTTTAGATATTATTTATTATAATTATATATATATAATATGTGATGTATTACATTAAAAAAAAATTATTTATGATTTAAATATGATTAAATTTTTGAATTTTGAGTCAGTATATCTATCGATTTAGTGTTCAGACTAGTTTTACAAGCATTGGGAAAAACTGATTAACAGAAATCTGTAAACAGAAAATAAGAAAAGCTTTAAAATGATTCAATTTTATAATTTTAAAAACTTAAAATAAGGAAGTTTTGAAAGAGTTTAAAAGAATAATTTTCATTAAATATTTTTGTCTATTTTTAAAACAAATAAACATTTTTAAAAAGGAAGAAACAACTCCCCATAAATTTTTTAATTAGTGCTGTTGTGAATTATTTTGTATCAGAAAATGAAAAATATACTTTATTAAAAAAAATTAAAAAAAATAGACTAAAAAGAAAGAAGAATTATATGTGTAATATTTGTGTTTGATTTGTGTAATAACTATTAGTATTTTGGTTGATAGTATTGGAATTATTATTATTGATAATTTTGTTAGAGTTTGGTCAAAAGCACCAAAACCCTCTTTTTGTCTTTGGTTTTCTCTATTTTCTTCATTCTCACAGCTGTAACACAACATATCACAAACCCTTAAACCCTTACCCGCCTGCGACGCCGCCGAGGTTTGATATTGGTTTCATTTGTTGGAATCGAAGGTGATGGAGATGGAGATTGAGGGTGAGAAACTGCACAGCTTCGATGTGGACCTCGGCCACCTCATGGCTTTCGACTCCAATCACACCTTCCCCTCTCAACCACCTCTTTCCAGGTGCCTTATTCTTCTTCGTCTCCTTTTTCTTCCTCTTCTTCTTCTTCTCTTCGTCTTTAGGGTTATTTTGTTATTTTCTTTTTTGACACTGTCCTTGCTTACGTTAATTGAACACAGGACGGACCTCGTCAAGCAATGCTTACTGAAAGGCACTCACTTGGTTCAAGCTATCGCAGATGCTCTGTTCACCTTACCATCAACCGAAGATATAGATGGCCCCCTGGTCAACTTGCCTCCACCACTAACTAAATTGCCAAGAGAAAAACATGTAATCCCACACTCCAATCTTTATTCTTCTTTTAATTCAAAGGTTATATGATCTAGTACTTGTTACATTTTACTTTAATGCTCATAAGCCCTAGTTCTTATTCATACTGTATAGTAACTTTCCAAGGGCTAAATAAAAGCCGCTTCTTCCATACATGTGTCTGCTTTCGAATTAGCTGTGCAATTGTATTGATTCTATCGTTGGTTCTTTGATTCTAGTGTTTTTATATGTCTAATCAGTCAAATCACTGGCTCATCAATTTTCTGTGATGCTTTCAGCTGCCAAAGCCTATGCCTCCTACTAAATGGGAAGTTTTTGCCAAAAAGAAAGGTTTGTCTATTCATGCTGCCCATGTGACCCTCAAATAATCTCAATGCTGTTCATGTAGTCTGTGTTAGGCTTAGTGCTCTCAAATTTTTACTAGTTGAACTAATGAATTTTATCCTGTGTCGCAGGCATACAGAATCGGAAGAAAGACAAGATTGTGTACGACGAACAATCTGGAACCTGGAAACGCAGATATGGGTATGATCGTGCAAATGATGAAGATGCTGTACCTATCATTGAGGCAAAAGAAACGGATGGTAAAGGATCGAACATCCCTTTTCCTCATTAACTGCTACCGTGTTGCTTTAATGGTCATGAATAAGGTGTAGACTGTAGACATTCTACTTTACGTTATCACTTTTGGGCACCAACAGAACCACTACAATGTGTTCGAACATGATAAAATACTAACATAGGATGATTCATGGCAGACCTGCATAAGGTTTGTGTACTCAAAACTGTTCTATTGAGAAAAAATCTGAAGCAGACCACCATTGACCCTTTAGAAGATCCAGATTATTCATTAGAAACATTTAGATATGTCAGGGCATACTCAATGCTTAATCAAAACATATGGTTGGCATTGTGGGTTACCAGAGCATTAAACCAAATATTTATTTAATGGAATATCCGTCAGTTAAGACTTCAAAATTAGAGGATTTTACTTTCCTTACCATACTTTGGCACATTGTTATTTTTGGTTACGAAAATGTTTGCATCTGATAATCTGGAAGTTAGATAATATGCCTATATTTCAAATCATATGTGATGTTTATTTAGACTGCAGATGTTTAATGCTATTATTCTGTTGACTTTAACATTTTTATCTTTTCATGAATATAAACTTGTAATTCACATTTTACTGGGATTTTTTTCGTACATTGATCAGAGCTATATGTATGTCATATCAATAATGATATTGTAACATTTTGCAGATCCAAAAGAGGATCCTTTTGCCAAGAGAAAAGAAAATAAGAGGAAAAGAATTGAAAAGCAAGATAAAAATCGACTACAGAACTTGAAAGAAGCTGCTAAATTTGGTGCCTTACCAAGGTTTGTAACACAACGTTTTCCAATTAACGTTGAAGATTTTGTTCGTAGCATGGGAATTCTGTTTGTTACTGTTCATTATAGTATACATCATTGGCTTATAGTTGTGTGCATAATTTATTTCTTGGATCATGGACCTTGGCCTTTTATTTAGCCATTTGATTTGAGTCAATATATCTCACCTTCGACAGTTGGGCCATTGCCTACTTTCTTTTCTCATTCACAAAGTCTTTACTGAAGTTTCTTATGCTAACCTTAACAAAATTCAAATGATATATGCAGTTTATTTTTATACTACTGTCTTGGATCAACTAGTTATATGTTTCTTTACTTGTTAGGAATTTGCATTGGGAGGTGGTTTACTCCTTCCTTTTACTTATAAGCACCTGTGCCTAATAAGAACCTCCTTTGTACCTTTATTTCAATAAGCACCAGTTGCTTAATTTTTTAAGTGGGACCATGTCAGTTTTTATTTTTAAAAAATGTAAAACTTAAATAATTTGTACTTTTCATTTTCTTAACTGTGTTGAATATTTCTATTGATAAAATGAGATTATTAGTTGGACCCATTTAAATTCTGTCTGTGGTACTCTAGAGAGTGTGGGTGCTTAAATAGAAAAAGGTAAAGCTAGATAACATGTCCTAGTGGACCCAAAAGATGATGTCCTTAAATGCTCCAATGCCCGAATTACTTTTACTTGTGGTATATGATGTTCTTAATGGTGGCATCTCTCAACTTCATATGTCTGAATTTCAAGGCATGTGGTAATTTCCCCAGCTTTAGAATTGAGTAATATAGAGGCAACTGTCCTGCCTAAAAATGTGTCAACTTTTGACTAGATTGTTGTAGAGTTTTGACCTGGTGTTTCATGTTTTCTTTAATATATATCTTTAATGAAATCTGAACAAATTATTATGCAGCCATGTTCAGTTGGCAGCTACAGCTTTGCCTATAACAGGAACTCAGGCAGCACCAAAGAAAGTTACAAAGGATGAACTAGGCAATGTAGCAGGAATTGCAGCAACTGCAACAGCCAGTGGTGGGAAATTTGACAAGAAATTGCCTGGTGAAAAGCCTGCAAAACATAAAGGAAAATATCGGAAGGTTGTGCACTGTACACTCTGAGATAACTGTTTCTCTTATCAATGTAAATTTTTATATATAGAAGCACCCATTGTTAACTAAATTGACTTATTAACTTTGGTTGTTTTGTTTTCATCTAGTTCCTGCCAGTGGTTGAAGGATCAGGGATAGGATCACTGGAGAGGGAGCAAACTGAAAAAATATTGAACAAGATCATCTCCAAGAATTCTCATAACATACTGAATGTTGAAAAGGTAAAGTAGAGTCTTTCAGTGAAATGGATTTCAAATTTACCCAATTTTATTAACTTTTTTCTGGTCAAAATCTTACTCTGAATTCTAGGCCGTCACAATGCACAATGTGAAGAAAGAGAAGAAGCGAAGGAACGAGAAAGGGAGGGCTTCATCAGCTGACAAGAAATTGAAAACTGAGAAAAAGCCTTTTAAAAAGGGAAATTTCAAGAAAGGCAAGGCGAATGGGAAATAGTTTATTAGATTACATTAAAACAAGTTTTGTAGAGTTCTTGGAAACTTTGTTTACTGGTTTCAAGTTTTGTAGACTAATTTCATCTATCAGTTGCCATCCTCTTTATTTACCATCTATATAAAATTAGAATTAGATCTTTTAATTGACAAAAAGCTTTTAATTTATCAAATGAACGACTAGATACATTGCCCGCGGCAGACACATTCATTCCGTACCTTTAGAAGTAGATGTTTTTCATGACTGATTCACAAGGATTTGCTTCTTATTTTTATAATCACAATAACAATTTATACAATAAAGTTTGCATTTTAAAAAAATAATGTATTTTTCTTTTTTGAAATTGTGTTAGAACTGTATTAGAATTGTCAGAAATCTAACATACTTTTTAAATTGGACACTTCACATATACGTGTCCTACAGATGTCATACAAGCACGTCATTTAAGATGAATGTCCAGAGTTTCATAGGTGGTAAGTCAGTAATTTTGTTTTGTAGCATGATTTAAGTGCTTTAAGCAATGATCAATAAATTATTAATATTTTTTTATATTAGGAGACATCAGATATTAACTGAAGATCCACAGTACACTAGTAATATTTTCTTAAATTTCATGGCCTGTATCAAAATATTGTAATTATTGTCAATTACCCCAATAAAGATTATTTGGTTTTTAATACTCCAAGTTTGTACAAATATAAAAAGTTTAAAAGGGAAGTAAAAGTCATTCCAATATTTTTTATATTGAATTTTAAATAATATATAGCTTGAATAGAAAGAAGACAATGACATTATTATTTTTAAATTAAAGAGCACTAGTAGTTTACAAAGAAACATTAGTTTCATCTTTGCAATTTAAACCTTCCCTCTACAAAGACTAGCATTTAGACAAGCGAAACTATTAACTTCAAAATGTTATCGACCTTTTCTAATTATCCAGATCATTTAAAACTATATAATGCAAAATATTGAATTAAATTAAGAACACTATCATTAAATAATAAGGATTTTACTGATAAATTATATATAGTAACAAAGGGAAACAAATTATAGAAAAGTCTGTGAACATTAATGATTGAATAAGTCCATAAGTAAAACATTATATCCAAATCATCTATTCTATTATGAGTAGAGGGTGCACAAAAAGTGTGGCATAATTTGGAACCAGGAATGTTTGCTACCTAATATCAATGTAGTATGTAGATTATAATGTCAACCCTCTAACGCCAAAAAAACATGCTGCTACCAACTATACAAGTCTAGTCCCATCCAGTGGGAACAATAGCTTCATAACCGCTAGGCCCATCTTCACCAACCTTCCCATCTCCACACAATTCACCAGATTTGACATCAGTTTGATCATTACTGCAGTTTATACTCAAACTGTCAAAAGAGGTTTCTATAAGGGAGTTTTGCATGTCGTACGAGGTATCAATGTATGAGGTTGTACCTACAGACTCTACACCATGATCTGCATTGCCATGAGAACCGTAGCAGTTGTAGCTCTGGACCTCAGGTTCAGTGGGATTTCGAAAATCACGACCGCCATAGCTACCACTGTCGTACCTCTGCACCTCAGGTTCAGTGGGATTTCGAAAGTCACGACCTCCATAGCTACAACTGCCGTAACGCTGTAATCCACCGCCATAGCTACCACCGCTGTAACGCTGTGATCCATAACCACGGCTACCTGAAGAGGAACCCTCTGCAAACTGGATGAGCCAAGAAGGAACTTCTTGGTTTGCCTCCTGCAAGATTCCAACAAGAGCCTTTGCCATTGGACTGTTCTTGTCGCTGAAGAAAGCAGTGGCTAAACCAGATTTGCCTGCACGGCCTGTTCGTCCAATTCTATGTACATAGTCATCTATGTCTCTAGGCAAGTCAAAGTTTATGACATGAGCCACATGCGGGATATCCAATCCCCTCGAAGCAACGTCAGTTGCAACCAAAATAGGAGTATTTCCAGATTTAAAAGATCTTAAAGCCCGTTCCCTTTCCTAAACAGCGAAACAATAATCATTCAATGAATATGTCACATAGAAAAACATAGAATAAAATTGATTCTCAAGAGCGGAAAACCGTAAAGAACAGAGCAAATTACACCAATATCCCTGAAAATGTTGAGACTACACATGACCTCTCAACTTTTTTTAAAAAGTAAAAGGATGTTATGCGGCAGGTGAACAAACTGAGTGTTAATGAAGTGAATTAGGTATTAAGGGCCAAAAAAAGCTTAAGGCATTGGAGATTAGTGTAATTTATTGCAATAAAACCAAAAGTAATTGCGAAATGGGAAAAAAAGGACAGACCTCAAGAACCAAAGAATAAAATAGAATAAAAATAGAAGGCAGAATAGCTAACCAATTGAACTTTGTCTCCGTGTATAGCAATAGCGGGAAAGCCACTTTTCAATAACCAGTTTTCCAAAGCATCTGCTCCTCTTTTTGTTTCAACAAATACAAGAGTTAAAGCATGCTGCGTTGCAGAAAAATAGATAATTAAACCCATTACCCAACAAACAGCACTTGCAAACCAATTGTCAAACGGGCATACACACTTCTTACCCTCCCATTGGTCCCATGCACCTTTTGGCGACGAAGATGATCAACAAGTTTGTCTCTTTTGTCTGTATCATGTACAAGCTCAATCTTCTGCACAATCAATTCAGTACTAGACCCAACTCTCCCAACAGACAGGAATATGTAGTCCATCAAAAAGTCCGATGCTAGCTTCTGCGTCATCAATGAAATACTACATCAAGAGGCAGTAATAAAATATTACAATGAAGCATGAAAAACGCACCACTAAGAACATAAAAAAAAAATATTAAAGCAACCCAATACTTTCCATACCTGTATATCATTAGGGAAGGTTGCACTAAACAACAATGTCTGCCTAATACCTGGCGGTGGCATGTGCATTTCCTCCACAATCTTGCGTATTTGACGCTCAAAACCCATGTCCAGCATACGATCAGCTTCGTCTAAAGCAAGATACTTTATCCTTGCCAATGAAACCCTTTCTCTCTCGATAATATCCACCAAACGCCCAGGAGTGGCAACCAATATGTCAACTCCCTTCTCCAAAAGGCGCAGCTTTTGCCATTTGAAAACAATGAAATGAAGAATCAATAACTAAATCTTCATTTAAAGAGACACAAGACACCAACTTTGTAAAAGGGTATATGCATGTCAAAAACACACCTGCTGAATGATAGGAGACCCTCCATAGGCAACAACAACCTTCACTCCAGTTTGAAATGCAAATTTGTTCGCCTCGTCGCGTATCTAACAAAAAATTTATTTAAAACATACAATAAAATAAAAATAGAATAGTTGAGCAGTTTTTATTATTCATTCATTTTTAAAATAACAAAACCTAATAACATGGACTCCGTATAGCAAAATAAAGAAACCTGGCAAGACAACTCCCTCGTAGGAGACAAAATAAGTGCAGTGGGGTATGCAACAGCAGCACCACGAGACACAGGCGAAAACCCAGGAGAGGAACGACCCTTCAAAATCCCAGATATGATGGGAAAGCAAAACGCCGCCGTTTTCCCCGACCCTGTCTGTGCACACGCCATGAGGTCACGGCCAGCGGTAGCTATGGGAATCGCGTGACGCTGAACGGGCGTGGGTTTCACGTACTTGCATCGCTTGATGTTCTTCTTCAACCCTTCGTCCAAGTCCGTATCGTCGAAGACGTTCACCGGCGGAGGCACGTTATTCCCACTCGCCTCGACCGGAACCGACTCGTACGCGTCGAAGTTGATAGCCTCGCCGTTATCTGGTTCTTCCGTGGGGAAGCTGGAGTTCGGTTGATAAGGCTCCCGGGGGCGAGAGAATCCTCGACCACCGGAGGCACCACGGGCACCGCCGCGCGGCCAAGCTCCAGCACGGGGAAATCCGTGGTGAGCGGGATCGTCGGAGGAAGGTGGAATGTAGTTAGAGTGGCGATGCGGAGGTACATAAGGGGAAGCAAAAGACCATGGCATGGTGAACGGTTGTTTATGTGGCGAAAAAAGGAGTGAAGTGAGGAAGAAGAGGAGTTTTGGGAGGTAATAATAATGATAATAATATTGAAAGAGTTTAAATGGGTGTTTATATAGCAGAGTGGCTCTGAAAACGACGGGTGAAGTGCAGAGGAGAAAGACATTGAAGGGAATGGAGAGAGGAAGAAAGAGGTGTGGGGTCCAGTTGGGTGACGTGGGAGGGAGGCATCGTGCAGAATCCTGGGTCACGTGAAATATCTTTTTGGTAGTGGGACCAGGTGGCCAGGTGTCGAAAGGGGATTTGAGGAAAAGCTGGTAGAAAATGAGGGTGGGTATTTGCAGGGTCTGAACATGAAATAAATGTTTGCGTGGTGGGGAAGGGGATGTAGCGCAACCCCCAACCAACCACAACCGGAACGCATGACCATTATTCGTAACGATATGCGGGCGTTTGATTTGGAGCTACTCCTACTACTACTGCTCTTTCTTATTCCTTTTTTCCCATTCCCTTCTCTCACTATATTACTTCACTCCTTCCTTACCATCAAAACTTTCCATTTCTTTTCTATAACTTATGCCGTTTCATCATAAATTTTATTCATTTTTTATCCATTTATTTCTATATAATTATTAAATAAAAGAAGACTAAATAATAAGTACTGTATTACTTTTTAATATAAAAAGTAACAAAATAGTATTAACTAAAAAAGTAATATTATTTATAAACACTACTAATTTTAATCATTTATATTAACATTTTGAATGTGTTTCACAATAGTTTATCAGTAAAAACTATTTGGAAACATATTTAAAATAACTTATTTTAGAAGCTTTTGATTTATAAGTTAGAAAATACTTTAACTAGCTTAAGTATTGAGTTTATAAACTTTATTAAAATGTCAATTTTAATTAATTAGGACCTTGGGGACTATCATGTGGGATAAAAACAGATAAATAGAAATATGAAAGTGTGAACTTAGTAAGTTTTGGGTTTCCATGATAAATACAACCTCTTCTTGCTTTAAAAACACTAGCTTCCCTTTTTTTATTTTTCCTGTATGTTCCATCTTTCTTCTATTATCACCTTTCCATTTCTATCTTAAACTCTCTAATGTGGATCCATATCTTCTTATGATGGATTCTGGACCCTAATCTTATGAGAAGAAAGAGTATAACTTTTTAGTTTATGGTGTGGTTTTCAGGTAAGTTTCTCCTCCCATATTTTTCTCTAAAATAAATCATGCATAGGATAGGTTTTGAGATCTAAAGAGGTTTTGTGGTGTTGAACTAAATTCCTACGGTAGGATGGTTAGCTTTATGGACATTTGAGTGATACAGGAGTTCTTTGGCTGTCATTCACTCATCATTATCTTTCAAAACTTACATACCTTAAAAATGTATGCAATATAAGAAAATATGATATTATTGACGGATACAATTTGTTGGTTGGTAATGTTATTTTTTTAACAATAAATTATGACCAAAAATCATTAGAAAATATGCCAGTTGGTGTATATTAGTGATGGCAATTGCAATATGGGTTGATCCCTCTCGGATAAAAAATGTGGATTAATTTTGTTGGTTATAAGTCATATTGTATAAGGGCTGACTCGCATAAAAACTATTTTTTTAAAATAATAAATAATATTGCAAATATAAATTTGAATCACACTATTTTTTCTTATTTAAATGAATTTGACAAATGATCTCATACTCACAACACAACATGCATAATAATGGGTACAAAATTATTATAATATTTTAATTTTTAATTAAATTTAGATTTAAACTAAATTGATTAAATCTGTAAATATTTTATTAAATATCTACACTTTTTTAAGGTAATACTAGACACATAAATTTATTCTAATTGAAAAATTAGTATAAAATAATATTTATTATATATAACACTGTTTTTAAATTTTATTTTAAAAATGAATTAGGTCTGACTACTACATTGGATGTAGGGGTGACAATGAAAGACGAACAGTGAGGATTAGCCCGCAACCTACTATGAAAATCACGGATAGATGCATTATTTTTGTCCGTTGACTCACTTAATCCCGTCCCTCATAATTCACAACCTGCACATGCCAACCCGCTAACCCACATAATAATAAAAATGGTGTTTTTTTTTGCACTCCCCTCAATTTCTTCTTGCACCCCATCAATTGCAAAAATAGAATTACGAAAGCCGAAATAGTTGTTCTAGATTCCATAAGGTAAAATAGTTGTTTTGAAAAGGTTATTCTGAATTTATTTTTTCTTTTATAAATTTCCATTTTTAGAATTGAATTTTATGTTATTGAAATTAAATACCAAAATTTATGAGGCGGAGGAAGAAATTTGAAGGAATGCAGCCCTAAACCTTAAAAAAAATACAAAATTGTCTTCTTCAACTTTTGTTTTCTATATATATTATAATTGCAGGAGGGTTAGCTCGCAGGACATCTCTTATGTGAGACGAGCCAATAAATTCATTCCACATAACTTAAGCTAGGCATGCCAACCTGACGCAGATTTTTGTGGGTCAATACGGAGTAGGTCATCCCACATTGTCACCCCTAATTGGATGAGTATTGAAACTTAAACAATCTATGCATTTTTAAAATATAAGAAATCATTATTAAAATAATTGGTAGTTAAAACATTAATAGCTAATTAGATATCAATTTAGAAACTAATGTAGAAACCAATAATTTTTTTAGTCTCTAAAATAGTATCTAATTTAGTCAATATAGCAACTAATTATTTTTTATCTCTAAAATTGGTTTCTATTCAATGTAGTGATATTAAACTAGATATTAAAAGACCTTGCCAATTGCAAATGCTCCTAATTTGCAATGCTCCTAATGCATGTTTTGATATAGTGTTTATCTGATAATAACAACATGTAAACCAAAATTATTTATTATTAATTTTCGAATTATTTTTGTTTTTATCAAATTAAATTTATATAATAAATATATTCTATTTTTGAAATAAATCCCATGCGTTCACGAGCAAAATTAGTTTTGCTTGGTTATATTGAAAATTGAAAAGTTTAATGTAGTGTTAAATGATATTTGTCTAAGTTACCAAAAGATTAAATTTGTTCACCTATTTTGATAATCGATATCTCTTCTAATATTTGAATTTAATCAAAGTTAAATTCATTTTTAAATATTTTACATCAATTACTCTTTTTTAATATTTAATTATTTTATTGTATCATATTTTTTATTATTAGTATTACTTATTTAGAAATTGTATGTCTGGAAACTTAAAATTTTGTCATAATAATTTGCTCAATTACAAAATGTCATATAGATCTACTACCGGTCAAGTGTTTCAATATTTGAAATTAAAAACTAATAAATCTGTTTTTAAATAATTTGAATAAATACCGTTTTACAATATTTAATTCTTTGTTGTATTATTCCCTTTAATCATTATTAGTATTTTTATTACTAATTTACAAAATGTCCGTTTAGAAATTGAAAATTTTCATGCAGTATTAAATGGTAATTTATTGATTTACGAAAAAAATAAATCTATTTACGTTTGATTTGTTTCAATATTTGAATTTAAAAAAATAATAAATTTGATTTTAAATATGTTGCATTAATTATTTTTTTATATTATTTAACTTTTATTATAGCATATTTTTTTAATTAATATTATCACAATTGATTTACAAAATAAATGTTTGATTTTATTATAAAATTGAAAAGTTTCAAGTGAAATGGTAATTGACTAAATTACCAAAAAGATTAAATGCATTCACTTTTTTTTCAATCATTAAGATTTGTTCCAAGAATTTAAACAACAATAAATTTGTTTTTAAATATTTTGCAACAATTAGTATTTTATTATATCTAATTGATTTATTGTATCATATTTCTTAATTATTATAATTATTAATTATTATTAATAATTTCATAAATTATTTAGGAATTGTATGTCTCATATTATTAGAAAGGGAGAAAATTCCTTTAATATTAAATGATAATTTATTAAGTTACTAAAAAGTTAAATATTTTTACTCTTTGAATTATCAAGGGCAGTTTCAAATTTGACTTTAAAAAACAATAATTTTATTTTTAAATATTTTGCATCAATTATTGTATTTAATTGTTTTATTGTATCATATTTTTTCAATTATTATCATTATTACTAATTTATTATTTGTGCCTTTGATTTTGTTACAAATTGACAAGTGTTTTAGAGTATTAAATGTTAATTTATTGAATTATAAAAATGTGATATATATCCACTAATTTTTAATTATTGAAGTATGTTCTAGTATTTGAATTTTAAAAATATAAATTTATTTTTAAATATTTTTGTTATCATTATTCATTTATCTTTTTAAAGTATTTATTTTGTTATTTTATTGTATCGTGTTTTTTAAAATTATTTTTATTATCATTATTCATTTATAAATTATGTTATTGCTTTTATTATTATTATTATTATTATTATTATTATTATCATTATTATTATTATCATTATTCATTTATAAATTATGTTCTTGCTTTTATTATTATTATTATTATTATTATTATTATTATTATTATTATTATTATTATTATCATTATTATTATTATCATTATTATTATTATTATTATTATTATTATTATCATTATTATTATTATTATTATTATTATTATTATTATTAT
>Ga0123342_1006004_pt1 | contig 17142 bp, 17 predicted proteins | sample Turbeawhitnodule_FD_89960 | JGI IMG/M metagenome (GOLD analysis project Ga0123342, IMG submission 89960) | Root nodule microbial communities of legume samples collected from Mexico - Turtle bean Mexico white nodule | ecosystem: Host-associated > Plants > Roots > Nodule | place: Mexico: Nepantla... | reverse complement strand
TGAGTTCTTGACTTAGAACCATGATCCAACTTCTAAGAAAGTGCCTCTATATTTTCCAGCTCAAGGTGATTCCTCAAAGTGTCAAGAATCTTGTTCTATGTGGCTATTGGAATCACATCACACCTTCAACAGTTCCAACTCATCTTCATTAATAAAATTTATGATGCAAGAGATTGAATATTAAGTTCAAAGTCGTCACCGAAACAAATTGAGGTAAATAGTTTGGATAACTAAGGATTGCGAAAGAAATATGTAGAGACCTTGTAGACATTTGTAGTTGTATCATTTCATAGATAAATATTGAGATTTGTGAGTAGTTGAGTTTTTTTCAAATGACAGGAGAAAAATTTACTTCAGATATGAACAAACTAGATTCAAAGTAGAAACTAAATCAACATTTGTGTAAAATCTGATACCCTAAATGAAACTAATGTTATTGATAATTGAACTTGTTTTGTGGGAGTAATCAAAAGGTGAACAATGGTTTCTTAGTGTATTAACATTTTTACTAATTAGATCAATCACACTCCAAAGATAACAAAATAATGGATTTTTTTATAGTTAAACTAATTTTGTAGGTTTTTTCAATTTTAATTTTATTTTGTACATGTTAATTTTTATATACAAAAAAAAATATTTTGATGGAAAAATGTGTCTAAAACTTCAAAAGTTGACATATTCACCCTTGAACCTATTTGAGATTACGAGGTTGCTGGTGCCTGGTGAGTGAACCCGTGAGTGAACTTGTTTTTGGCACACTCGGTGTAGATTCGGACAAACTCCCTAAACTTGGTGCTAACTCGTGAGTTTAAGGTCAAGTCAACGAGTTCTTAAAAAAGTCTAAAACGACACAGAGATGTTTGTTTCGATTAACGTTAGGATTTAGGGTTTGTTTCATACCTTGTTCATGTTTATCATTGTTAATGTGCTCGTCGTCATCACTCCTTAGGTCCCGTCGCTCGTTGCTCCTCATATCGCATTGTTGTCGCCGCACCTTGCATTGTCGTGCCTCGTCGTCGCGTGTCTTCTTCATTTTCAGGTAGGTTGTGAAGTGGGTTTCATGGGTTAATTAGGGGGAATGTTAGATTTAGGGTTGGGAGTTATTTTTAAATTGGGTTGGGAATTTTTAAGTTGATTGGGTTTAGGGTTATTTTTAGCTTGGGTTTGGGGATTTTTTTATTTAGACACTACAAGAAAAACATGAAATAGAAACCAATTTTAGATACAAAAAATAATTAGTTGATATAGTAACTAAATTAGAGACCATTTTAGAAACTACAAAAAAAATTGGTTTCTAAATTAGTTTCTATTAATGTTAAATGGTTTCTAAATTGGTATCTAATTAGCTACCAAGGTTTTAACTACCAATTATTTAGTTTCTAAATTTGGTAGCAAAAATCTTGGTTGCTAATTAGATACCAATTTAGAAATCATTTAACAATAATAGAAACTAATTTAGAAACCAAAAAAAATATAGTCTCTAAAATGGTCTTTAATTTAGTCACTATAGCAACTAATTATTTATTGTCTCTAAAAATTGGTTTCTATTTCATGATTTTCTTGTAGTGAGAGTGTGAATGAAATAAGATTGAGGTTGGGATTAAATTATTTTTTATTGATTTGATGTTTTAGAACTACAAAAAAATTGTAAGATGTTTGGAAGTGGTTTAAATCCTGGTAATGGTGGTACAACTTCAACATTTTCACTACCATCTAGACGTAAAAATTATGCAAGAAATAGAATAGATATTCGATGGAAGCATGGAACTAATGTTTCAGGGAATGAAAAAAGTGAAATGTAGTTACGGCTCAAAGACATTTAATGGAGGCATTTTCATATTCAAAAAACATCATCTCGCTGTAACTAGATATGACTTTGAACCTTGTGTATCAGTACCATCAAAGTTTTGATGTTGAAAGTTGTCTTAGAAGCTAAAGATGCGTCAATGAAGAAAATAAGGTTGAATAGCCTTGAACAAATTGACGGTGGGGAAGAGAGTGAACAAAGTGCTAGCACTAGCAAGATATTTAAAAGTAAATCTATTGGTGGTGTTCCAGCTACTCTAAATCAAATATACAAGAGAGGTGTAAAGAAAAATTTGAAGCTCAAATTGTTGAATTTTCTACACAAGTGTCATCTCGTTCAATGTTAGTAGAAATTCAGATTTTGAAAAAATGTGTGACATGATTGGTAGATAAGGCGTTGGCTATAAACCTTAATTATATCATGATATCAGATTGAAGCTTCTAAAACAAGCAGTTGAAAAAATTGATATACAACTTCAAGAGTATAGAGATGAATGGAAGAGAACAGGTTGTACAATTATCTCTTATAGATGGACAAACAAGAAAAAACGTTCAATTTGTAATTTTTTGGTGAATATTCCTAAAAGAAATGTGTTTCTCTATTCATTAGATACCTCTAACATCTCAAAAATTGCAGAAAAGGGATTTAAAATGTTGGATGATGTGGTAGAATTTGTTGGTGAGGAAAATGTAGTGCAGGTAGTTAGTGATAATGCTATTGTGTTCCCTAGTCTGTGGATGATTGTGAACTTTTTCCTGTATCCAATACTTTTTAAAATACTAAAACTACCTTTTTTTGACGTTGCTTTAATTCCAAAATGTAGAATGTAGAGACTTTCTGGATTACAACATTACAACATACAAAAATTAATATTTGTGATTTTTTATTTATTTTAGATTGTATAGTCCGAAATACAAAATTTGTATTCCAAATTATACAATTCATTCTGAATTGCATAATCTGAAATACAAGGGGCTTTATGCCTTTTGCAGTGTCTATGTCTCACTTCACAATCTTAAATCTCCATTACAAAATAAAAAAGCTTATAGAAGGAGTGAGCCTGAAACTAACACTTGAACTACATTGTTTAATTTCGCAATAGTTAGACATCTTCCTATACTCATCTTTGGGGCTTTGGGACATTATCCCTATCATCCCATGCTCACCTCTCCTAGTGGTGGACATAATATTGAAGAGGACATGGGATGATAGGGTGTTACATGATATATGTTATAACATTAGACGGTCCATATATTCTAACACTAGACGATCTCTGTGTTTTAGCGTTAGACGGTCTATGTTCTAGTGTTAGACGGTCTTTGTGTTTTAGCGTTACATGATCTTTGTGTTATAGTGTTTGATGATCTTTGTGTTCTAACATCGTATGATGGTCTATGTGTTCTAGTATTAGACGATTTGTGTTCTAGTATTAAACGCTCCTTGGTTTACAGAAGGTTAAATGTTCTCTATATATATATATATAGTGATAGGATGTCTCTCTGTAACTTTGAAATATATTTTTACAATACTCTTCGTATTCACCATTCATTTTCTTCTTTTGTTTCTTCTTTCTTGTTTCTTTTTTTTTTCTCACATGGAGTGCTCTCAGAAAAAATGAAGTGAGGATACAAGATGTGATTCTAAAAAAGAGTGTGGTTGTGAGATGAAAAAAATTAAGAAGACAAAGGGTTGCAACACAAAAACAAACGACATAAGAGAAGAGAGGTGCCCCTAAAGAGAAGGGTGATGCGGTTGAGTAAAGAAGATGAAGGGGGTGTTGTGGCTGATAAAGGAAGAAGATGAAGAGGATACTGAATAGATTTATTTATTTTTTTAATTACGGGTAAAATCGTTTTTTCGTCACCCCATGGAGGTGGAGGGTAGAGTGAGGAATCATTTGCCTAAAAGATTTCATAATACTTTATAATTGTACTTTTTGAAATGTATAATTTTCAAGTTTTTTTAACACATTTCAGATTATATTTAATTAAAAATTAAGAATTTTAAAAGGTCCTTTTCGTTTTGCGATGAATGTGCGTGTTTGCCAATCTGGCATTCAAATTGAATGCTACAGTATCGTATATGTAGTTCTACCATATTAAAATAAAATACACACTCTACAACCCTATATTAAAACATATTGATTAAAATTTATTGAAAAAAAACACCAAATTATACAAATATCACTCCTTGATTCCACCAAATTTTAAGAGATTTTATTCCAATCTGTAACGTGACTTGGATCAAATTTCAAACCAAACTCAATATATAAAAGAATAGCCCTTGACTCTAAAAAACTTAAATACACATTTTATTAAACTATTTTACCAGTTAAATGTCTTTCAGAATTTTACCATAAAAAAATCCATTTCCACTTAATTTACTGATCCGTTTTGGGATAAGAGATCCATTAAATAAATGAAAAATAAAAAGTTGATTTGTAAATGAAAAAAAAAGGTGATAAAATTCACAATAATAATAATTAAGTGATAAATTTAATAATTAAACATTTTAAAAAATGTACCACTGCCACAAAACTGTGAGGAGGACTGGGAGCAGAGTAATGGAATATTTGAGACGCTATCAGACATTCGTCGGCTCTACCCAGTTTATACAGTGTTCTCGAGGCTGCACCATAACACTAAAATATTCGGGTTTGTATAATTCATCTGGGTTGGACGGTGAAAAGTTTAGGGTATGGAAGTGAATTGTGCATGCGACGTGGAAGTGTACAGTGCATGTGAAATTAGACGCCTGTTTTTCACAGAAATCTTACCACCAATATCATATCAACTATAGCATCATAAGAACAAACATCAAATCCACACATTTTTTGGTCTTTTTTTTATTCATTTGATTTCTCCCCTCCACTCTACAGAGAGGGAGAAGAAACAAACTGTCTCGGTAAACTAAAAAGATCTTTTCCTTCAAATGGAGAACTCCATTCCCGAGAACCTGATGTTTCAGCAGAAGATACTCCACCATCTTGCAATCCAGGCAAGGGAACAATGCTACCATTAGAGGGTAACGATCTAATTGCTGGCTGAGGAACCACACCAGAAGCATTTGAGCTGTATAGAGCACTACTCTTTGTAAAAGGTGAAAGCCCTAGCAACAATGCATTAGACCTCGGTGGAGATAAGCCTCTATCCAAGGACCAGTCTATGTTGGTATAATCAAATTGCATTGATCCACCAGTGCTCCAGTCTACTGGAGAAGTTGACCCTGAAGTTGCTGCAGATCCTAGCCCAGAAAAGAGTCCAAGAGAAGAAGCAGCAGCCAGCGTTGGAGACACAGCCATTGTTCTATTCCATGGGCTATTTCCTCGGTTGGTTTGTTGCAGATCAACTGAACTGCTGTTGCCAGCCACAAACTGTTGAGGAGGCTGACCCTGGAGTTGGTGATACATTGGATTAGAACTGAAATAGTTTGAACTGAGGCTTTTAGAGCTAGGAGGGTGAGACATAAAGCCATTGGACCTCATTACTTCTACACTGTTAGCTGGATACCAACTGGCAGCTATTCCAGGAGGAGAAGAACTCAAGCTGGCAGCTGGAATCTGCTTTGTATTAACAGTTTGAGGCCGCTGCATCACAATTACTGACTCCCTAGCTGGACCAGGTTGAAGGTTCTTATAATCACCTCCAATAGCCATATAAGAAGCCTCTGTCTTAGCAGGTGTTGGTGACACTTGCAATGGTGATGCCAACGAGTAAGAAACCGAAGGATTAGATCCTGCACTTGGCCACCTCTTGTCAGCTGGTATAGAAGCTTGTTGAGACTTTGCCCAATCAGACTTGGGTTGGATTCTCTTAAGAGGCTGCACAGGTCTGTTGCTGGATTCCACAGACCCTCCAGTAACTGCTTGCTTGGTATAGTTAAAATCCTTTTCATCTTTTTTGAGTTGATTTGGAGAAAGAATGGGTTTAGTCTGTGGCCTAGCATTCTGAATCAGAACTCCTGACTGCTTACTGCCAAATGAAGGAGGATCACCAATTTCATCTGGCTTTGGTGAGCCAGATGGTCGTTCCAGCTTCAATTCTCTCAAAGACTCTGCAGCCTTATCAAGATCACCCTCACAAGCAACAACAGCTCTTTCAACCTCCTGTTTTGAGAAACTATACTTGATTTCTAGGTCTGCAATCCGAGCAAGTTCCTCTGATATATCAATTTTCAAATTACTCCCAGCTATATTTGCATCTTTATGATTATCTGCTTCTTCACCACCTTCGAACAGCCATGCTACTGATTCCTCCACCCTTCCTTCATTCAGTATCAATGCTACTGTTGCACGCTCGTGAGAAAACCCCATTGCCACTAGCTGTTGAGCAAGTGCCTCAAGTTTCCTCGACATAATATATCCACTGCTACGATCATGCAACTCTTGTGCCCGCCTTTCCTTCTGTCGTTGATGTTTCCTTTCATTCTTCTGGCGAATTTTCTCTCGTTTGTCATTATCAGCTCCCGGTACTGCCTCCAGTCGAGCAGGAGGATTAGAAGATTTCTCTTTATGGTCCTCTGACTCACCAGACCAACTACCATTGTTAGAAACAGAATCATACTCCACACCAGCTACCACTGAGCCAGCGGGAGGTTCATCTGTCTCATCTATATTCCTAAAACGACCATTCAATTGTACTTGGGAAGTAGATGCTGGTTGCATCTCCAAAGTATGGAATGTTCCTAATATAGGGTTGTATGCACTAGCTGGAACACCAGCTACTGCATTAGCAGATCCTGAAGACTTGGCAGCGGACTTCTGAGCTTCTTTGCCTGCCTTTTTTTCTTTAGACTTAGATTTGGAAGGAGACATCTCTTTAGTAGAAAATATGTCCCTGAAACATAAAAGCGAAATAATCAGATTAAATTATTTTCTGGTGAACTAACAAATTACTACCGAAATAATATAGGGATCAACAAAATAAAAAACATCTACTAGATAACAGTCTGTTAACATCAATACCATCATGGGTATGGATCTGTTTGCAAACAATCAAGTGCTTAGGGATTACAGGATGACAAAAGGCCCCAGTTTAAACTATAACAAACTAGAGAGGGAAAAAGGGAGGGAGAGTAACCAATAAAAAAAATATAATTCTACAAAACCAAATGGATTATATCTATCCTTAAAAGAAGTTTCCTTCAAAAGAAACTTCTTTTCTGTCCCCTGAATATTCTGTTACATGCACAGATTGAGTTCAGACATTGATTTTCAAATGTTCTTGTTCTTGTCGCATTGCTCAGCAGTTTCCTTCTCTGGAATAACTTCATCCAGACTATCTCTGTAAATTTTAATGGGAATTAAAGGATTCATGCAATGCAAAATCTATTTGATGACAAAAAGTAATGTTCTCTACAGAAGCACAGTACAAAGCATGAAAATTGCATTGCTGCCACTTAAAAAATGAAGGATGCAAAGCAAGAGTCAATAATTTGTTTTAATGAAGTATTGAAATAATGGAATCTAATAGTGATTACTACACAAATAGAATACAGATGCAACTACAGTGCTTTAATCAGGAAAAAATAAAACAATTAAAATTTTAAAATTAACGAAACAATACAAGGATCTCCCCACACTTTGTACCCCTTACACCAAACAAAGTAGATAATTTGTTGTGTAAATAACAGTGACACCCCATGAAGTTTTTTTTAAATTACACTTACACTCCAACTTTTTTAAAATCCTACACAAACCTCCCCTTTGTTTTTAAACATTACACTGACACCCCCTTTTACATTACACATGCACCCCTTAATTTTTTTAAGAAACATTACAATTACACCCCTTACAAGGGAGGCAAGGATAAAAAAAACGGGGGAGAGTGTGATTCAAAAACTCAGGGGATATTACAATAATTTGTTTAATCAAGTATAGAAAGGATGGAAACTGACATAGTTCAGGAATCGCATAATCTAACAAAACATGACTCAGCTGAACTCAAAATATACAGTAACATAGGACATTCAAGAGGCCATGAACTCAAAATAAACAGTAACATAGGACATTCCTCAGACACTACTAATTCTTGCTTAATATTTCTCCATAGCTTACAACAGAATTTCCCTCCAATTTTACCCCATGGTCAAGCTAGCAGTCAGTTACCCCAGTCAGCCCAATTCCCTTGTCCACTTAAGACCACGATCCCCTACATACCCTTCCATTCACCCTGACTATAAAAGATTTCCTAAAAAATAAATAACTTTCCACACAGATACAGTTACAGCACTTCAATCAGGTACAGGTACAATAATATCGAAATTTTCAACAGAACATAAAGAATCCATAACAAAGATCCACCAAAACATTTCTCCCCTTATTTTGAAACCTAAGTGCAGTGAATCAAGTTTCCAACAGGTTATTCCCATATACTTAACATTCCACCCCCATAAAAGATATACAATACCGGTCACCAAACAAAGGTACAAATATAGCATACTTGTCAAGTTCAATAAATAACAACATTCATTGCAGCTTGGCCTTAGAAAACACAGCGCCATTTCAGTTAGTCTTAGTCCTACCATAACTCAATATTCCCATTCTTTGTACAGAATGTTATGATAGAAATGAGGAAACTAGCAATCAGAATAGGACTACATGTCTTTAGTGGACCTCCCCAAGGTAACTTAAACAAAAAAAAAATCAGAATTATAATTATTTTATTAATATTCTATTTTATCACGCCCCCATGTAAATTTGGATAGACTAAATTAAATCATACATCCACTCTTACTAATTCTTATTAGTAACCTTCCAATCCTTTTTACTAGGAGGATAAAACAAGTCAATCTGTGCAAAAAAAAGCATTGCACACTCCTACTGCGGTAAATTACATCCAGAATTAAAAAACGAAGAAATATTCCAACTTAAGCAAAGATCATTACAGTCAACTTAAGCAACTATATGCAATTAATTAATACAGTAGTTTCAGTACTATACTAATGAAAGGGAGACACCTAAAAATGTAACATGCCTGCAACAAAGATAGCATTATCTGATACAGCAACACATAAAATCAGCTGCATAGAAACTCAACCACCAACATACTCGTATTAGAACAAGCACATCCATATAGCCCAGAAAAATCTGAAAAAATTCATATTATCAACTACAGCATATCCAATGCTTCTACTTAGAGCCATTATTGTTCGTCAGTCTCAACATTCGCCCGATACAGAACAATCAAAATCAGCAACACAAACCAAAATCCACAGCAAATCCCGACCAAAGATCCATCAACAACAAAACCAAACCTAGACCAAATCCAAACACGTCCCCACAATTCCGATTCCAAAAATCCGAACAGCCACCGAATGGGAATGCAAATCGCGAAATTCCACAATTGCGAAAACAAAAGAAAAATAAAACCTAAAACCTAAACAACTGAAACCAGATAATAGAGTTTAATACGCAAAAAATTTATAATTATGTTTGAGATTAAAAGCGAACAAACTTTGGAGAGAATTGAGAAACAGTGGAAGAAGAAGGAGAAGAAGAAAGCACCTGAGGATCGAACTGTAGAACGGGAAAACCGTTGGGAACTTAGAGCCAGAAGGAGAGAGATAGGTTTTTCGATGTTGAAAAGTGAAATTGGGGGAATTAGGGTTTTGATTCAATGAAAGTGAAGAGATCCGAAATTTTGCGAAAAGAGAAATGAAAAATTGTCCATATCCTAATAACGAAGCATATATAGTAGTGAGGTTCACTTGCTTTTTCCTTTCTTCTATTAAAAAAAAGTGTCTATCTTCTCTCTCTTAAATATTAAATAATTATTATAATAAAATTTTATTTACTTTTAAATTTTTCTTTTATTTTCTTAAACATGTTTTCTCTTATTATTTTTAAAGCTTAAGTTTTAAACAAAGCCATTCCAGAACATTTATATTATCAATTATAAAGAAGTCATTGTATGTAAGATTAAAGATAAGTCGAATTTAATTTATTTCAGTTTAACATGAATTTAACTTAAGTTTATTTTGACATCAAATTTGACTTAATTTAAGTTTGTGAGCACATCGTTAAGGTTGATAATTCGACTAAATTGAAAATTATAATTATCTTGCATATTATTTATTATACAAGAATAAAAACTAATTATATAATTTAATATACAAGTGATATTAATTTATGTCTTATAATTAAATAGTTCACCCATAACTGTTAAAATCAAATTGTAATTCTTAAAATTTTCCAAATTCAAGTAACCAAATAAGTTAATTCATTTTTTGCACTAATGTAATGTTAAACTTGGATTATTTTAATCGAGATTCTTGATTTATTTGTGCAACACGTGCTTTATTCCAAAAGTTCTCAAGGGTGAACTTTTTTCCCTCTAATAAGGGCACTCCACCCTCTTCCTTATGGCCAAAATCACACTAGATATTTGGCTTGCACTTGATGTCGTGTTGAAGTTTGGTTCCTCTCTATGACTCAAGTCTCATTTAAGTCTTCGTGAAATGTAAGTTTTAATTTCACAGGTCTTACTTTTAACACCTAAATTTTGATTATAACATATAGTATAAATAGATATTAAACATTAATATAAAATTACATTAGACAAAACACAAGTTGTTGACAAAATATATTCAATTGACAAAATGTAAGAAAAGTTTTAAAGTGAAGATTGCCAAATATAAGTAAAGATATGATCAAGCAGTGAGCCAACACTTTGCTCTAATAAAAGATCTTATCAAGTGATGTCACTTCTACAAGACAAAAATATTAAAGCATGAAGTATTTTTTTGAAATAATTATATTTGAACAATCTCTAGAAGAATGAAAGTACTAGACATTTTTTAAGAATATACATATGTAGGAAAAGTAGACGCATGTTATGCTAAACGCTATCAAACAAGAATAGACGAAGTCTTAAAAGCTTGAAGCACGAGACGATCTTCACTAGTCAATAAGCACATATTAAATATTAAGTATCATTGCATCTTTACAATGTCACACCATCTAGTCTCTACAAGTTGGCTGTGAACTCTTTTCAAGAAAAATTCTAACAGAAAGTATAATTCATCAATGTGTGAAAGTTCATTTTGGTATTGTTAGTGATACAAAGTGTATTGGACTGGAATGTTCGGGACCTTGGTCCTAACATTTAGGCATGGTCAACTTGATTTTGGATCAAAAGGCGGGTCATGAGTTTGATCCAGTTTTAATGGTAAGCTCGGTAAAGAATAATTAAAGTACAGAAAATATTAAGTTTAGTCATATGCTAATATAAAGTCGTTCGTTAAATATATATGTTAATATAAAGTTGTTAGTTGAATATATATGTTAATAAAGTTGTTAAAGAAGTAGCGAGCACTCGTGAATAAAGGTGCTCGGGATTCTCTTCTATTGTTAGCACCGTGAGTAAAGGTGCCCGTAGGCAGAATATTTTTTGTTATATATTGAGATTATATTCTCGTGAGTGAAAGTTATTAAAGGGATAACTATAAAAGGGGTTTGAGACCGCCGGTAAAGGTACGCTATTTCTAGATATTTAGACTGAAACTTATTACTTATTTTGAATGCTCTCACTGACTTAATCATCAGAGTGTGATCAACAGGTAGAGTCTCATCTATCCGAACGAAGCCACGTTCCAAAGCAGAAAAAGGAGACAGATTAGAAGCGGAGCTCTCCGTCTAGTCCAATCGAGGTCAACCAGCAAGAACACAAAGAAAATTCAACTAAAAAAAGTGAATGGTTTACACATCCCATCATACAACATAGCTGAGAATATTAACAAAAAAACATGAACCATTGAAATAGTCTTGACACATAATGCTCTGAAGTACGCAACCTACAATGATCCTTTTTGAATGCCTATATAAGGAAGCATTACCATGCTAAATAGATTAAGGTTCTAAGACATAACCCAGCTTCATGAGCTTGACAAAAGTCTTGAAAGCCTTGAAGTGGTTAAATTGTAGTTATCTTCCAAACGACATAGACAAAGAGAGATTTACATTGTAATCCTTCATTGTTGTAAACTTTTCTTTAGAAGCAAGGAGAGCATAGTTTCATATCCACTCTTTTAAGTGTGAATCTTTTAATCAAACAATGTGTAGCTTGGAGAGACTTTTGGTACTTTGCTTGGAAAGACCTTGAGAACTCAAGCTTAAACTCTAGGAGAGTTCAAGGGGATAGCCTAGAGATGTTTTTTAGTACTTAGCCTAAAAGGATATTGTGTATTTTGATATGGACATTCTCCCATGTGTGCTAAACTTTATGGAAAAATTACATCTTTTTATTTTTTAAAGATTGTGTGTATAAAACCTTTGCCCATTATAACTCAAATAAAAAAATTAAAAATAATAGAAGTTTAGTAAATCAACAGATTTTGAAAAATATTTCATAGCATTAAGAATGCATTGGTTTGTATTTGACATAGGAATATAAAAGGTAAACAAGTATGTAAATATTAGTAGTAGTTTTATTTAGATTGAACATTTACTATTGTATTGGACCAGAGCGTGTAGAGCTCAGTGCTTGGTGGTCAAACATCAGTGTCTGCGTTAAACAGGTCAACTCGATCGTCGGGTCGAGTTGATGGGCCACATGTGTGGGCTCCATGTATGTGTGTATTGACTCCCATTCATATACTTAATGTAATCCTTCATGTAAGATCTGGTCGGTCAGCGAAGAGTGTTAATGGGCCTAGGGATGCGTTTAGTGCATTGGGTCTAGTACAAGTAAAACATTCTCTATAAGCCTAAGCCCATGTGTGCTAGGGCATAATGAGTAGGTCGCATGCATGGTACGAAGTGCCTCGCCGAAGGTGCCTACGTGAAATAGATTGGACCCCTGATGTTGGTACATGAGTTGGTACCCTAGTGGTTATTCTGTTAAGATTTGATGTACTCTAGTAAAGGAAATATTTTGTTCAGCTACGGCTCTAAGAGAGCGTGCCCTAAACAAAATATCTTTCTAATGCATAGGCTTTCAGTTGAGATAAGACTCTCATGATAGAAAGCTGCTACAAGAGGTAGGCTATAAAAGGGACTTGAGATCCCAGGTAAAGGTAGGTTGTTTCTAAGACTGAAACTAGTTACTTCTTATTTCTATAAGCTATGTACTGACTTGATCGGCGGAGTGCAATCAACAGGTAGGGCCCCCTCTATCTCAACAAAGTCGTTCAACATTCCAAAGGGAAGAAGGGATACCACCAGAGATAGTCGGAGCCAGAACTTGGGATTGAAGTAGATCGGCGACCAGGTCAACCGACGATAACATTTGGCGCCCACCTTAGGGCCCGATAAAACTAGGTCCCACCCACAGTTGTGTTAAAGCTTTTTAATGAAATGAGGAATACGAAGCAAGGTTCGACAGGACCAAAAGGAAACGATAATCCCACCCTACAACAGCTCATGGAGACGATTAACGCCCTACAAGAGACGGTGGCGGCATCCAAGGCTGACCAGGACAGGCTCATGGTGGAGGTTCGAGCTGAACAGGTGCTTAGGCAAAACCAGTTCATAGTGGAGCTAGATGCATTAGCAAGCAACGAGGAACTATGCAAAGCTAATGAGGAGTTGCGCAGAGACCTACAACGGCTAGGAGAGCGCTACATGGGAGAACGGAGCCCAACGACACAAGAAAGGACTCGCCCCATGCCTTTCTCACAGGCGATCATGGACGTTGTCATGCCGACTAACTTCATAATGCCCAAGATTGTCTTCACAGGAATAGAAGACCCAAAGGCCCATCTCACAGCGTTCAACGCTCAAATGATGATCTCGGGGGGGACAGACGACATGCACTGTAAGTTGTTCATGGGCACATTCACAAGCACAGTGCTGTAGTGGTTCGTCGGCCTCCCAAGCGTCCACATTACTTCTTTTGATCAATTTTCTATTTTCTTCAAGGAACAGTTCATAGTCAACCGAGCTCGACTGCCTATCCCTTTCGACCTCTACGGGGTGAAAGAACACCAGGGAGAACCTTTGAAGGACTTCTTGAACAGGTTTGGGGCGTTTGTAGTAAAACTCCAAACTCAGGACGAGGCTTTGATGGTCCATGCTTTTGGGCAGGAGATCATGTCAGGGCCATTCAGTGATTCACTTATCAGAAACCGGGCAAGGACTTTTGGGGAGATCAGGCGACAAGCTGTTGCCCACATCACCGCGGAGGAAGCTGTGACAGTTAAGCACGAGGGCTCGTACACAGGGTAGGCCAAACCCAGAGAGCGGTCAAACCCAACCAATGAGAGTGCATGAGGCTGCGACCGGGAAGAGGTCAGACACTCTGTGAGCACCTTATGCGCCAAGAAAGAGTCAAACTAGGTCGAGGGTGAATGACGATTTGGCTTTTCGACCGAAGTTCAAAATGTCTTATAAGGAACTACTGGTTATGCCAGGCATGGCAGACCAATTAAGGTTCCCCCCAAAGTCTTATAGGAATTTGGGGCCACGCAAGGAGATCTGGTGTGATTTCCACAAAGCCTACGACCATGATGTGGAGCACTGCATAGCTCTCGGCTACCAGCTAGCAGGGTTGGTGAAGGATGGTTTCTTGAAGGAATACCTAGAAGGGAACCAAGACCCATTGAAGGATGATCTGCAATCAGCGGACCAGAGGCACAAGGTGCCTGTCTGATGTGACCCAAAAATACATGAAGATGACCAAGGATGCTATACTTGAAGGGTCATCAAAACAAGCAAATAAAGACTTCATCAATAGAAGAAATGGACAAGGCCCAAAGCATTTGAAGTTCTTCTTATTAGTCTTCTCAAAAAGAGGCCCTAGCCCAATTAATATCTTTTTTGTAATATCTTTAGAATAGATTTAAAATAGAACATAAAAAAGGAAGTATGAATAAAAGTATAGGACTTATGAAGAGTAGTACCAAAAGTCACATTTTCCATGGAGAATGTAACTTGTTGGGTGGCATTTTCATATGCCTTTGCCTTCCCATGCCTTTTCATTTCCTTTTGCCTTTTAGATGACCGACCCTCTACACTATATAAAGAGGTGATTGGCTATTGTAAAAAAACATTAGATTGAATTTGAAAGAAAGGTTACTCTCCTCAAAATTGAGTGGGTTTTTGTGAGACTTGTTCTCCTTTTCCTAGTCTTATCTTGTGGGTTTTGGGAACTCTCAAGTGACGACATTATTCACTCATCTTGAAGCCAATTCACCCTTCAAGTGGCGCGACCATTCCTAAGTCTACAACCACATAAGTTTCTCCTTTCATCTTTTTCTTCCATTTCCATGTCATATCAAAACTCTAAAACATGTCTTGTTGTTGCTCTTAATTTTTATTCGGTAGAACTTGTTTGTTTCTTGTTTTTGATTGGTTGCAATTGTTTGCTTGTTGTTCTAATCGGTTCATGTGCTTCCAATTGAAGTTTCAATCAGTTCATAGGTTTCCATTTGGTTTTAAAGTGGTTTGTTTCATAGTTCTCTTCGGTTCATCTTCTTTAATGGGTTTCAATTTGGTTATGGGTTCTTGATTTGTGTTCTTGAATTGTTAGTGAATCTTGATCCTAATTCTTGAAAGTGTTTATTCATGAATCAACTCTTGATCAACTCACATCATTGTCCATGGAGAAATTAATACAATCTCGGGAGGATTTTTGGGAGGAGGTTGTACCGCCTCTTAGTGTAAGAGATACGCGAGGGAGGTGATGACGATGGAGGTACGAGAGCCTGATCAGCCGACCAAGCCTGACCTCTACTTCACCAAGGATGATTTGAGAGATGTAGTCCCACATGAGAACGATCCAGTGGTGATCTCGATCGTGACAGTGGGAAGAAGAGTTCACAGAGTCCTCATTGACCAGGGCAACTCGGTCGACGTGATGTTCTGGGAGACCTTCAACAAACTACAGTTGTCACCCAACCAGCTTTTACAACTGTTGCCTATTTGGTTTCGCTGAAGACCAGGTTGAAGCAAGGGGCCATGTGGAGTTAAGGACGACATTTTCAGATGGCACCTCATCTTGTACTACCAGTATTAGGTACTTAGTTGTTAACTCATCTTATAACATACTTTTGGGTAGACCTGCCTTAAACAGGTTAGGCGCGGTGGCCTCAACGAGCCACAAGAGCCTGAGGGAATCACTCGTGTAGAGATCGCCAGCAAAAGGCGACCTGAGCCTGTAGGTGAGGTTCAGGAAAAAGAAATTGTGGGAAAGAAGTTCACGCTCGGAACATCACTAGGCCAAGAGCTGTAGCATCAGATCGCCGAGGTAATAGCCAAGCACTTAAACGCTTTCGCGTGGTCTGCCTCTGATATGCTTGACAATTTCTTATGCCACCGGCTCACAATGGACACGAAGGTCAGGCTCGTAATTCAAAGGAGAAGGAAGTTTAACGATGAGAGATGTTTGGTTATTCGGGAAGAGACTTAGAAGCTACTCAGTGCGGGCCACAAAATGGAGATCCAGTACCCTGAGTGGCTAGCAAACGTTGTGTTGGTCAAGAAAGCCAACAGGAAGTGAAGGATGTGTGTTGACTTCACCGGCCTGAAGAAGGACAACCCTAAGGATTTGTATCCGCTGCCCAGCATCGACACCTTAGTGGACAACGCCTCGGGTTGCCGACTTCTCAGTTTCTTGGACGCATTCTCGTGGTACAATCAGATTTGTATGCACCCTCGCGACGAGAGTAAGACTGCGTTCATGACCGAGCTCTCCAGTTACTGTTACAAGGTCATGCCCTTTGGGCAGAAGAACGCTAGAGCGACCTACTAGAGGTTGATGGATAGGATCCTCGTGATGAGAATCGAAAATACATGAAGATGACCAAGGATGCTACACTTGAAGGGTCATCTCAACAAGCAAATAAAGACCTCATTAATAAGAGGAATGGACAAGGGCCAAAACATCTTAAGTTCTTCTTATTAGTCTTTTCAAAAGATGAGGCCCAAGCCCGAGAAGGCCAAGCCAAGAAGCCCAAGCCCAACCCATGAGGAGCAAGGCCAAGGCTTTAAGAAATGAGCATCATTGGATGTCTCTTTGTGTAAATACTTTTGTGTAGTCTTTAGTAGAATTTTAAGGGAAGGTGTAGATATTAAATAAGGGGTGCTAATGTACAAAAAAAAGTCACACCTTCCATGTGACATAAAAGAGTAGGTGTAGATATAGTTTTAGGAGGAGTCAAACTTGGAAAGCAAGTCACACTTCTCGTGTGACTTGTTTTGGCTCCAATTTTGAATAGTCTAGTTTTTGAGTTGTGCCTTTTCATTTTCAGCCCTCTTCTACTATAAATAGAGAGGTCATGCTCTTGTAAATTCAGAATTTAGAAATTGAAGAAAGGAAACTCTACTCAAATTGAGAGAGAATTGTGAGAGATTTGATCTCCTTCACTAAGTCTTATCTTGTGAGCTTTGGAGGGCTTCA
>Ga0123342_1006003_pt1 | contig 17147 bp, 5 predicted proteins | sample Turbeawhitnodule_FD_89960 | JGI IMG/M metagenome (GOLD analysis project Ga0123342, IMG submission 89960) | Root nodule microbial communities of legume samples collected from Mexico - Turtle bean Mexico white nodule | ecosystem: Host-associated > Plants > Roots > Nodule | place: Mexico: Nepantla... | reverse complement strand
GCGAACAAGTGACTCGACGACTCATCGACCTTCCCACACAAGCAACATACAGGATTTTCAACCACCATCCCGCGCCTTACCAAATTAACCCTAGTTGCAATCCTATTTTCCAAAACTCTCCAGACCAATCAATTATCTTATTTGAAATATTTTCTATTTTTAAATTTTTGAAATTTATTACGATTTTTTCTTTAAAAAACGATAGGTTAAGAGAAAAAGATGAACAATTTGTTTTGTAAAGTTCACCAAAATATAAAATCAAAGATAATTAGATATTTCATTTTTTTTTTTCAGATTTAGCATACTTGGAAAAGTCTGAATAATATTAAACTCTTTTTCTCTTATTGTTGTTAATCACGTGCCTCGATTCCACTGCAAGAAGAAACCAAATAATCACTGTGCGGCCCAGCGGCCCACAAAATAGAGAAGTGTTCAACATTTAGGGTCCAAACATTTACATGGATCAAAACCTCGCCATTTAATTCTGCACCCCCATATATTGATGGTGCACCTCCAAGAAAATTAAATTTTCAATATTATATTTCAAAAATATGTTTTTCATATTGTTAATTCTAGAATGTATTAATATTCTATAAATCACACATTTTAGAATATATATTCTAACATGAATCTAGAGATACATTTTAAAATATATATTAATATATTTTAAATTACATATTATAGAATGTATTAATATATTTTAGATTGTATATTTTGAAATGTATTCATAGATTTGAAAATACATTATAAAATATACATCTTTTAGAAATACGTTTCAGAATATTTATTTTTTAGGAGTACAATCTAGAATATGCATTTTCTAGAAATAAATTTTAAAATACATATTTCTTAGAAATACATTTTCAAAATATAAATTTTAGAATGCATTAATATATTTTAGATTATATATTCTAAAATGTATTAATGTATTATATAATGTATTTTCTAATATAAAAATACAATTTTGAACGTGCATTTCGAAGTATACAGTTCAGCATTTCAGAATGAATATAAAAATTTCAAAATATATCTTAAATGGTGTAATCCAAAATAGAGTTGTTTTATAAATCTAAACTGGGGGTATTTCTGACATTTAACCACCTCTATGGCGTACAACTTCAAATCATGGGGACGAATCTAGGGCTCAAATCTCATTCAAAACTTAGTAGACACAGTGACGAACGTATGGTAAAAATATCACACCAAAATATCCTAGGAGTAAGGCGTAGTAAGTCTTAGATCGAGAGAACACAAAACTGGTTTTTCGAAAACAAAACGTCCTGCCTTTCTCCCCCTATCTTCTTTTTGTGATTTTTTTATGGACGTGCCTCCTTACCTGGGTGCAAACAACATATAAAAGTACCTGTGTAAATTTTTTCAGCGCAATACGGACCCAGAATAAAATTTCGGAAAGTAGGGTGAAATTTAACAAGTTTTGGTAGAGGATAACCTTGGTTTGCACAAATTTCTGAAAAATTCTTCCGAAATAGTTTTTTCCTGAAATTTCATGTAAGAATCTCCACTAAATTTGGGACAAAAAGCGACAAATTTCAGGTTAAATGGATGAGTATTCGCCAACCAAAAAAATCAAACAGTTTCAAACACAAACGAACCTTCTAATCAGCCTTGGCAGTGATGAATAAAAATTTATTTCCAATCTTGTGGAACTAATCCGGGACTCAAATCTCAGCCAAAATCCAGTAGACACAGTGACGAACGTGTGGTAAAAATTTCAGACCAAAATACTCAAGGAGTAAGGCATAGTAAGTCCCAGACCAAGAGTGCACAAAACTGGTTTTCCGAAAACAAAACGTCCTAGCTTTTCTCCCTTGTATCTATTTTTTGTGATTTGTTTATGAATTTGCTTCCTTACCTGAGTGCAAACAACATATGAAAGTACTTGTGTGAATTTTTCCAGCGCAATACGGACCTATAATAAAATTTAAGAAAGTGGGACGAAATTTCACAATTTTGGTAGAGGATAGTCTTGGTTTGGACAAAATTAATGAAAATTTTTCCCGAAATAGTTTTTTCCTGAAATTCCATGTAAGGATCTCCACTGAATTTGGGACAAAATGCGACAAATTTCAGGTCAAACGGATGAGTATTCACTCATGAAAAAAAATCAAACAGTTTCACACACAAACGAACCTTTCTTATAGCCATGACAGTGATGAATAAAAAATTATTTTCAATTTTGTGGGATGAATTCGGGGCTCAAATCTCACCCAAAACTCAGTAGACACAGTGACAAACGTGTGGTAAAAATTTCAGACCAGAATACTCAAGGAATAAGGCATAGTAAGTCCCAGACCGAGAGTGACAAAAGCAAGTTTTCCAAAAACAGAACATCCTGGCTTTTCTCCCTTGTATCTTCTTTTTGTGATTTCTTTATGGACATGTTTCCTTACCTGGGTGTAAACAACATATGAAAGTACTTATGTAAATTTTTCCAGCGCAATACAGACCCAGAATAAATTTTCAGAAAGTAGGGCGAAATTTCACAAGTTTTGGTAGAGGATAGCCTCGGTTTGCTCAAAATTTCTGAAAAATTCTCCCGAAATATTTATTTTTTTCTTGAAATTCCACGTAAGAATCTCCACTGAATTTGAGACAAAACGCAACAAATTTCAGGTCAAACGGATGAATATTCGCCCACGAAAAAAATCAAACAGTTTCACACACAAACGAACCTACCTTTCACCCTGGTAGTGATGAATAAAAAGTTTATTGCCAATTTTGTGGGACAAATCTAGGGCTCAAATGTTAGCCAAAACTTAGTAGAAAAAGTGACGAATGTCTGGTAAAAACTTCATATCAAAATACTAAAGGAGTAAGGAGTAGTAAGTCCCAGACAGAGAGTGAACAAAACTGATTTTCCGAAAACAAAACGTTCTTGCTTTTCTCCCCTGTATCTTCTTTTTGTGATTTGTTTATGGATGTGCTTCCTTACCTGGGTGCAAACAACATATGAAAGTACTTATGTGAATTTTTTCAGCGCAATTCGGACCGAGAATAAAATTTCAGAAAGTAGGGCGAAACTTCACAAGTTTTTGTAGAGGATAGCCTTGGTTTGCACAAAACTTCTGAAATATTATCCCGAAATAGTTTTCGCCTGAAATTCCACGTAAGAATCTCCATTGAATTTGGGACAAAACGCGACAAATTTCAGGTCAAACGAATGAGTATTCACCTATGAAAAAAATCAAACAATTTCACACACAAACGAACCTTCCTTTTAGCCCTGACAGTGATGAATACAAAATTTATTTCTAATCTTGTGGGACGGATCTGGGACTCAAATCTCAGCCAAAACGTAGTAGACACAATGATGAACGTCTAGTAAAAAATTCAGACTAAAATATTAAAGGAGTAAGGCGTAGTAAGTCGTAGACCGAGAGTGAACAAAACTGGTTTTCTGAAAACAAAACGTCCTTGCTTTTCTCAGCCGTATCTTCTTTTTGAGATTTGTTTATGGACGTGCCACCTTACCTGGATGCAAAAAAAGTACTTGTGTGAATTTTTTCAGCGCAATACGGACCCAAAATAAAATTTCAAAAAGTAGGGTGAAATTTAACAAGTTTTGGTAGAGGATGACCTTGGTTTGCACAAAATTTCTGAAAAATTCTCCCGAAATAGTTTTTTTCCAGAAATTCCACGTAAGAATCTCTACTGAATTTGGGACAAAACGCGACAAATTTCATGTTAAACGAATGAGTATTCGCGCACGAAAAAAATCAAACAGTTTCACACACAAACGAATCTTCCTTTCAGCCTTAACAGTGATGAATACAAAATTTATAGTCAATCTTGTGGGACGAATCTGGGGCTCAAATCTTAGCCAAAATTCAGTAGACACAGTGATGAACGTGTGGTAAAAATTTCAGACAAAAATATCCAAGGAGTAAGGCGTAGTAAGTCTCGGACCGAGAGGGAACAAAACTGGTTTTCCAAAAACAAAACGTCATGACTTTTCTCCCCGGTATCTTCTTTTTGTGATTTGTTTATGGACGTGTCACCTTACCTGGGTGAAAACAACATATGAAAGTACTTATGTGAATTTTTTAAGCACAATTTGGATCCAGAATAAAATTTCAGAAAGTAGGGCGAAATTTCACAAGTTTTGGTAGAGGATATAGCCTTGGTTTGCACAAAATTTCTGAAAAATTCTTCTGAAATAGTTTTTTCCTGAAATTACACGAAAGAATCTCCACTGAATATGGGACAAAATGCAATAATTTTCAGGTCAAACAAATGAGTATTCGCCCACGAAAAAAATAAAAAAGTTTTACACATAAACGAACCTTCCTTTCAGCCCTGACATTAATGAATTAAAAATTTATTGTCAATCTTGTGGGACGAATCTTGGGCTCAAATCTCAGCCAAAATTCAGTAGACACAGTGAAGAACTTGTGGTAAAAATTTCATACCAAAATACGCAAGGAGTAAGGCGGAGTAAGTCGCAGACCGAGAGTGAACAAAACTGGTTTTCTGAAAACAAAACGTCCTGACTTTTCTTCGCGGTATCTTCTTTTTGTGATTTGTTTATGGACGTGCTTCCTTACCTGGATGCAAACAACAAATGAAAGTACTTGTGTGAATTTTTTCAGTGCAATACGGGCCTAGAACAAAATTTCAAAAAGTAAGACGAAATTTCACAAATTTTGGTAGACTATATATATATATATATATATATATATATATATATATATATTATCTTTCCTATGAGCCTATCTTTCGTTTTGTTGGAACAAGACTTTCTTTTGTGATTGAAAACTAACGTGAATTTTATTAGAATTGAAACAGAGGATTACAACAGCTATTTAATCTCTAGAAAAAATCAATCTCTCACACTGATATTTAGTTCTGTTTACAACCTCTAAGCAAAACTAATCTAACTACCTCTAACAACTTCTTACTGTTAATGCCACAACAGCATGGTGTTAGTTACAAGGCTACTAAAACTATGCTTTAGTAACACAACCATCAGATAACTTGCACTACAACAACACGTTTTACAGACTCATAGCTTCTTTCTACACCTTTATAGGGCATATAAAATGTCAAAAATATTCTTCTATTTCGTGTGTCAAACTTAACTTATTTGACCATAACATAAGTGGTCATCATTTTCCAAGGATCGTTCTAAAAGGACATTATAAAATGTGTATTTGTCTTCACGTTTCAACATCCATTTATCATATAAACCAAAAGTAACAGGGAGAATCTGTTTTGGATTCACTGTCAAAAGAAGTTGAACAGTTTGGCAAAGAAATCTATACAATGGATGATGATCATCATCATATCCATATTTACAATATGTGTTGGCTATTGTTAATCACTTTGCCACACTCTCACTCTCAATCATCTCCCACTTTTGATTATTCAGTTTGTAAGAATCAGTCTTACAACTGTGGAAATCTCTCCAACATCTTCTATCCTTTCTGGGGTCACAATCGTTCTCCTGAATGTGGCAGTGGCGATCCTTTCAAACTCACCTGCAATGATCACCACAACACTACTTCAATTCTAATTGCCTCACAAAACTTCACAGTGAAGGAGATCAACACCACTGCTCACACCATGAAACTGGTGCCAGCAGAAACTGTTGCAAATATCTGTTCTCCACTATCTGAGAACGGGAGTGAGAGCCACACTGGTTTGTTCCAGGATTCTCCTTCAGTGCAAAAGATTACCATATTCTACTACTGTCCCCGCATCAAAAATTTCCCTTATGGACACTTTATGTGTGGAGAAGATGCTATCACTTATTTTGCACTGGAATATGATAGGTTGTTCATTGATTATCCACAACTTGAAAGGTGCAAGCAAAGATTACACACATGGAGTGATGCTCAAATGGATTTTTCTGGTGGAGCTCTTGCTTTGGAAAAAAAACTGAATGAAGGGTTTGTGGTGAAGTATAATGTTTCTGAAACTTGCGCAAGATGCTTGGGAAGGGAAGGGCGTTGCTGGAGAGATGGTATAAAGAAACATGCAGTGAATTCATGCTACTATTGCACCAATGGATCTCATGGCATGCACTGTTCTCCCAAAACCATTACAAATAGTATGTCTCTTTGCCTCTCAACTTTTGAATATTCTGCTCACTATGTTCATACTCTTTAACCATTTAAACAATAGATTTTGATGCAAGAAATGAAGATGAACCATGTCTTTGAATCTAACCCTCCATCCAATTCAACAAACTAAAGCGATACAAAGAAATAGAAATTTAATTTAATTTTTCCATATGTAAGTTAATTTGCAGAGTTCTCACATACATTTTAGACAATCACATCATCAAGAATTTCTAAAAAAATAAAAAATAAAAAAATTAATTTTATCTATAAATTAAAATTAAGGTATACAAGCTAATTTATAAGTGTTTTTTTTAATAAAAACTCTTATATTAAACATTAATATTAAACTTGACATCTCAGTTAGACTGACACCTCAAATAACAATAATATGAAACAAATATTATTAAAAAAAAACAAGAAAATATGGAAGATTAAATCAAAACCTATATATTAACAAAACCGTATATAGTTAATCTATACAAATTAATAAAAAACTTTACGAAAAGACTAGATGAAAACCTAATATACCAATAAAAATACTTTTTATGAATAAAACATAAGTTAGTAAACTTATTAGCATATGCATTCTCCCCACAAAAAATGTAAAAAATTCTAAACTTGATTTTTCTCCTTAGACAAATATTTCATTCATTACAAAGCATCAAAGCAACATTAGTGATGTCATTTTTTAAGTTTTTACTTTTATAATTTATTCGGTTACGCATAACTTCTGCAAAAACTTGTTTTTAACTTATATAGATTATAATTTTATTTTTTCTTCTTATTTTTCTCAAAAAAACTTAACCTCTCTACCTTAAAAGTCGTACCTTTTTCATTCAAATGTCCCCATGGGAGACACATCCAATTTAATAAGATAGTTGGGTCAAGGGTTTACATGGGACCAAGGGCAAGTAATTGTTATTGGCGGCAGTTGCACTTGGACATTTCGATAATAAGCAAGTCCACCACATTTTTTTTCTTCACATGATGAGAACCTGTTAATTGTAGACAAGACTAGTTTTGAATTAAATCTCTGCTTTGACACTATGAACACTGTGTTGGTGTTTGTGATGTGTTTCACATGTGGAAGAAGAATGATAACCAAACAAAGATTGATTAAGTTATTGCATTAAGACATGTTTAATGGATATCTTGAAATTGACTTCCAAAGATTAGTGTATCAAGTGTTATAATTTTAACACTTTCAGAAGCTAATATCTAAGTTGAGAATATAAGTCAAAATAATTATTAATAACTTTATGTATATTTTTAACAATTTTATATTTGTACACATTTACTATACAAATCTGTGAGAGGTTTGTGTGACAGTTACGTTTACCTGACATTGAGAAAAGCTAGGGTTGTTGACTGCATATTTTTCCAAGTCTTTCTGCGTTTGATTCTGTGACGGTCCCTACAAGTATTTGACGTTGTTTCTTCTCTACGCTGTTTCATTTTTGGTTAGACCCAGTGTCCACCTTTGACCTTGTCAATAACCATTTTTTCACTCCAGCGCTATTCATCATATGCTGTTTGTTTCCGTTCTGAGTTTTCTCTTTTCTTTTCTCTATTGGTATATTTAATATGCATGAAAAACACTGAGGAACATGTTCTGTTCTCTGTCACTTTCTCTCCACTATAGATTTTTTCTGTTAAAAAGAAGTGCTCAGTTTGATTTAATGCTTACCTTTATATTTTAGTTTGAAAATATATTTATAATCTAGGATTATGCATTTGAAGTCTGTATAATATGATAACATGTTTCGAGGTTTAAATCCAATACTATTTTAAAATAACGTTGAAATTTATTTGAGATTATCAAGCAGACTCAAATGCTTCTTCCTCTGTCATAAGTTTTACGAATGCACGGTTGAAGTAATGCAGAAAAATATTTACTAAGTGAGCTTTAAAACACGTAAAAAATTAATTTTCCTAAGACATGAATAATCACTGTCACTGTTTGTAAAAACTTATCTGCGGTCTATTGTGTAAGTCTCCGAAAATACAACAGGATATTCTTAGAATTTCCGAGATCAAAACTAGCAAGTTTCTTAAAGAGAGTAAGAGGATTTTTGACCATCATGGGGTTATTTTTTTTTTTTTTTTTACTAAAATGGAGTCCATTTAAAAAAAATTACAAATTTAGGCAAGTCGTGCCAATTTGGCACGACTTCATATGCACAAATCGTCTCAATTAGGCATGACTTCTGTCATGTCATACTAAGTCGTGCCAACTTGACACGACTTCTGTCCTGTCATACTGAAGTCGTGCCAACTTGGTACGACTTCTGCCACGTCATAATTTTTATTTTTTTAATTTTACTGTTTATATATTGGATTGTAAGTTATATAATGTTAAAAATTAATTTGATACATAATGTAGCAAATAAGTCAAATCACAAATAATTTAAAAAGAATTATATATTTTAAATAAGTCAAATAAAATAAATAATTTGACTAATGTAGCAAATCACAAATAATAAAGTCGTGCCGAATTGGCAATTACGAATTGCTACATATATGAAGTCGTGCCGAATTGGCACGACTTGCCTAAATTTGTAATTTTTTTTAAACGGACCCCATTTTGGTAAAAACAAAAAGAAATAATCCCATCATGGTCAAAAAAACCAGAGTAAGAACCCAATAAACCAGAAAAATATTTATTATAAAATAAAATAATAAATGAATAGAGAGAAAGAGAAAAATGTGAAAAGGTGAGAGGAAGAAGAAAGGTGCAAGATGGTGGGTTGAGGAAGATGGAGAAGATGAGTGAGAGATGTGTGAAAATGAGAACGAAAACCCCTCTTGATATAAGAAGAGGAACCAAGGATCTATTGCATCTTCACAATTGAAATCATGGCACGTTCCATTGACTGGCTGCCGAAAACGGAGCAATTGGCGGAAGAGTGGGGAAGACCGCGGAGAAGAAGGAACGTAACGAGAGTGAAGGACGTGAACCTTCCCTGGACGCGCGACTACGATCCTGGGTATAGAGGGCAATGATACACGTCAAACTTGGAATAGATCCAGTATCTGTTGCACTTTCGCGATCTCTTCCAACGGTACCGAAAATGACTAGGGTTTTCTCACACACTCTATTTTTCATTTCTGCACACACTCTTTTTTTTTTTTAATTTTGCAATATATATGGTTTCACAACAAAATATAGGGTACTGAAATATCATCATGCCGTATTTACAATTCCTCTTCCAAAAAATGGTTGTGAAAAGTAGAACGTTTTCTTCTTCCATCTGAATAACAAGATTTTCATTAACACTTTAAGTGTCTAACGTACTCTTTGCTCTCAATAGGTACTGTTGTAGTTGCAGGCAAAAAAGGGAACAAAAAAGAGAAATTCATTATTATAGGTAATAAATTCTTCTTATATTTTACTCGACTCTTTTAATACTTATGATCGATGAAATGCACCTTTAGGATCTGATCGTGTTGAAGGAGTCATTGTTGCTCATTATATTGACGAAAGTTTAAATTTATTGGGAAACAAAAAATTGTGTTAAGTTTTGAATCAAAAAAATTTAGTTTACAGTAAATTTAAGTCAACGATAAAGAAAAATCTGATAGAAAGAGGTAGTTAGAGTGAATTGACAACTTCCTAGTATAGCAAATGTTCATTGTTGCTCCTATTATATTGTATCTGCTGACATGTGTTACAGGTGCAGCTGTTGCAATTTTGTTGATATGTATAGCAATTTTTTGTCTAAGATACAAGTCACCAATCTTGGAAAGACAGCTTGGGTTGACTTCAAAAATTAATGGAAATATTGAAGCATTCCTTAAAATTCATGGAGCTCAAACTCTAAAAAGATACAAATTTTCAGAAGTAAAAAAAATGACCAACTCCTTCAAAGTTAAACTAGGTGAAGGTGGTTTTGGTGCTGTATACAAAGGAGAGACATTGAATGGTTGCCCTGTGGCCATAAAGAAATTGAATGAAAAAAAAGGAAATGGTGAAAACTTTATCAACGAAGTTGCTAGTATTAGTAAAACTTCTCATGTTAATGTTGTTCAACTTCTTGGATTCTGTTTGGAAGGCAACAATAAAGTTCTCATTTATGAATTTATGTCTAATGGTTCTCTTGATAAGTTTATTTACAATAAGGGACTCAAAGTCATTCCAACGTTGAGTTGGGATAATTTGTGGCAAATTGCTAAAGGGATAGCTCAAGGACTAGCATACTTGCACAAAGGATGCAACACTCGCATTTTACATTTTGACATAAAACCACACAACATACTTTTGGATGAATTTTTTTGTCCCAAAATATCAGATTTTGGACTAGCAAAACTTTGCCCCGTGAAAGAGAGCACTATTTTCATGTCAGATCAAAGAGGAACAATAGGGTATAAAGCTCCTGAAGTATGGAATAGACATCTTGGTGGAGTTTCACACAAATCTGATGTTTATAGTTATGGAATGATGTTGTTAGAAATGGTGGGAGGGAGAAAAATTATTAATGCAGAAGCCAATCACACAAGTGAGATATACTTCCCACACTGGGCATACAACAAGCTAAAGCAGGGTGGAGAATTAAGACCTGATGGTGTCATAACCACAAAAGAACATGAAATAGCAAGGATAATGACTATAGTGGGATTATGGTGTGTTCAAACAATTCCACATGATAGACCTACAATGACTAGAGTGATAGATATGCTAGAAGGCAACATGGATTCCTTGGAAATGCCTCCAAAACCTGATATTTCTTCTCCCATTAGTTGAAGTGATTTTCTATACAATTTGGGTTGATATTCCCTACTTTTGTAAAGTAAAATGTCAGATAAAGTTGTTACTATAGGTAATATCAAAGTAATTTGCTCTAATCAATTACAACTTGTAATTGATAGACAACAGAAAAATTTAAGTTGATATTCCATACTTTTACAAAATAATCGTTCAACATAACAGGTTTCATACTTGTACCAACATATTATACAAATGCTTATGTTAGATAAAATTGTGTTATGTATATAACTAAAAGTTTTTGGTCAAATAAAATTGTTAATATAAGTAAGATCAAATTAGTTTGTTATGATCATATGAATTACACATTGTAATTGATAGACAAGTGATAAATGTAACTCTCTCTTTAAATTTCTTTCTCTACTTCAACTTCTTTTCCTTCTCTTGTAGTTATTTCTATTTATGGTGTTGTATATATTGTATTCATTCTTAAACGATGTTATTGACTTTGTTATTTTGTCTATGGGTTCAACATAATTTTTTCAATTTTTTTCTAGTTCTTTCTTTCTTTTGACTGAATTTCTGTATCATTCCATTTAAATATCAATTCCATTGTCACCTTATAATAGCATTGCACTCTATATAAATAAAACAGTATAAAATGTTACTTTTTCATCAAACACTTCTTTTAGTTTCAAGATCGAATATTAGTTAATGCTATAGGGCACACCACCATCTTTCAATCTTGGCATCTGGACTCAATGCTTGCTATTTTTAAAACATATTTCTGGTTTTATTTTTCTTAATTCACCCTCAGATTTATTAAGCTTAAATATGAATTTATAACCCATGAAATTATCCTTTTGTAAGTTTCCATCCATAAATAAATGAAATCTACAAAAATGTTTCATATATAAATTAAATTTTTTCATATATTTTATTTTTAAATCATAATCTCATTAAAAGTTGTCAACTAAAATAATTAATTTTAATATAAAACATGCGTGGTATTTTAAATTTATATTTACAGTACATTTATAGAAAATTTCTAAATATATCTTTTCATCTAAAGAAGTACATTGTCCAAAAAAAATCTATATAAAAAACACTATTACAAAAGTTGACTCTATCAGTATTGGTTCCTAGCTAATAATTTCTTTGCTTTGATGGCAAACCCCCAAATTTTCTTTCTTCAACTTACCTTTCAAAGAAATGGGGTTAAATTTCCTTAGTTTGCCTTTTGGTTTATTTGAAAAAGTATACTTCTTTAATTTCAGAAGCCAAATGATATGATATACCAAACATTAACTTCTTATTAATGGATGACTATGTCCTTTCACTCCTCATCACCATCTCTATCTTCTTAGTTTAAAATCCTAAACCCTAAATCCTAAACCAAATAATATTAATGTTATACATTTTACGAGGATTTCTAATATCATATTATGGTAGATATTTATTCTCTCAATCAATGTTACTTTTTTTGTTTATCTTTCTCTTTCTCACATGTTTCTTTATATAGAGAATGAGAGAAAAATTTCTTTCTAAAGAGATAATAGATAATTAATGTTTGTCACATTTTCAAGATACCTTGAAAACACCATCTTCAATTTTTTAAGTTGAACTTCAAAATCTTCGAGAGTGAGATACAAGTTGAAATGTTTATCATTAAATATATTCAATAAGTTAATTACTAATACTCATTAATTATGATTTTTCATAAAAATGGTTTCCAACAACATCATCTGCAATACGACGATAATTGTGGTATAATCACAACAAGATGTTTTCTTTTCCATGTTATATATTTGTCTTGGTCGTGAAAGCAGTTTAAACAATGATTTAAGTCACAATATCAAGCTTTAGGTGATTTACTCTTACATGGAAGTATTATTATCTTTATACCCAAACTACTATTAGCTTAAAACACCAACTACACTCATCAAAACCTCTCTTTGCATTGTCCATTATCCTCCTCACACGTTATGTTGAAAACTCTAATGTTTTGAAAATAAAAAGATATTTTAAAGAAAACAAAGTGAAAATTTATTTATTTTATAATCATTAAAAAAAATTATTTAAAATTTTATAGAAATTAAAAAACGATGATTTTTTTTTTCAAAAAGAAGAAAATTATAGCTTGGTAATTTTATTAGAAACTCATGTAAACCTACTCCACGTGCAGCCATTGTTACAAATAGAAATCAAATATGAAATATAGTATAAGAATAATGGGTAATAAAAAAAGTAAAAATATAAAATAATTTAACTTCAGATGCTCTTTTTCTTATTATTTTCAAATTTAAAACGAGATATTATTTTTTGAAACAGTTTTCCAAAAAATATCTAATTAAACAAATTTTTTTATTTAAAACAGATAAAATAATTTTCAAAAGTAAACAAAATACTCTCCCAACAATAAAATTATTAAATAAAAACCAATTTTAGAGACAAAAAATAATTAGTTGTGACTAAATTAGAAATCATTTTAGTGACTAAAAAAAATTATTGGTTTTTAAATTAGTTTCTATTATTGATAAATAGTTTCTAAATTGATATCTAATTAGTTATCAAAATTTTAAGTACCAATATCAATAATATAAATTAATTTAAAAATCAATAATTTTGTTTAGTCTCTAAGACGATATCTAATTTAGTTACTATAACAAATAATTACTTTTTATCACTAAAATTAATTTTTATTTAATGATTTTCTTGTAGTATTAATATGCATATTGTTAGTTTTTTTTTTTCAAAATTCATTTTCTCGATTACTATTTTTAACAGGTTAATAAAGTAAAATCTCAAATTAAATTAATTTTACATGTAGAAAGACTCATTCAATTTATTTTCATTTGGATAATATAAAATTTCAACTTTTGTGTTATATCACATATATTGAACCTTTATTTATTTTTATTTATGATGAAGATGTTATCCAAACTAACTCTATTTATTTAGAATTGTAAAATATTTTCAAAAAATTATCATCAGAAACATCAATCACACCTATACAAATTTAAATAGACATCATCAAAGATAAATTTTGTCATTTATTTATTTGAATTGATGATTCAACAAAGTAAAAGAGTTTATTGATCCGATTTTGACACGATTTAGTTAATTTTAAATAAAAATAAAGGTTGATAATAATATATTTTATAAATAAAAATAATTGGCATATGCATCTATAAAAGTAAATTATGTTGTCAAATATAACAACAACTAATTATATTATAACATAATTGATTATATTGTAAAATACAATATATTTTATTATAACACCGAGAAGAAATAAGAGAGAGTACAAAGGTTCTCAATTTCGTAGTTTGGGGGTTTTCTCTGGTTTCAATCGCTATGGCTGCTCTGCAATACTTGGAATCGCTGCGCAATTCGCAACCTGAGTTGGCTGAATGGTACAATTCGCTTGCGGATCTGTATCAGAAGAAGCTATGGCATCAGCTCACCCTCAAACTCGAGCAGTTTGTCGCACTCGCTGTTTTTCAGGTTCCACTCTTCTTCTTTGCTCTCGAGCTGTACTGTATTTATGCTTGTTTTGTTTCGGAAATGGTTAGTTTAGGGTTTTAATTTGTTTGTTTTTATGTCATTGTTGGTGTGAGCTCGATTTGGGAGTTAGGGGGGTGTAGTGAGAGAGTGATTGTGCTGCCGTTAGGGTTTTGTTGTGTTTGGAACGGTGGGAAACATGGGAACATTTTTTTCACTAGGATAGCGTTTGATTTTCGTTAGGGATCCGAAGATGTTGGGTGGGAAATGTGGATTGGGATGTTAAAGGATTGTAATTAGGTTTTTGCTGGGGATACATGTTTGGGCACCTGATTTGGAGTTGGGTTTTACGTTTTTAGTTATTTAGCTTTGGAGGGGAGTGATGAGTGAAGATTTTTAGCGACCTGGTATGTTATGGGATAAAGTGTGGAACATGTGTGATACGGTAACTAATAGAACACAAGATACTAGGAACTAAAGAGCTCGAAGAATCTCAAATTTCAGGAAGTTCTATAATATAAAGAACATCGAGACTTTCTTTATGTACAGTTGTCTATCAAAAGCAAGAGAGCTTTCATTCGTCCACACTAACTATTTATAGAGTTAGTAAACAAGTAGTTAGCTGTCATCAGCTAAACTAATTTTGTTATAACTACTTAACTAACTACTAAAAATGCAGACTCTAACAATTCCCCCCTCTTAAGAAAATCCTTGTCCTCAAAGATTACAAAAATGTGGAAATTTTCTGAGAAGATCAGAGTAAAATTACCAAGTTGCATCTTCAGGTCAGGACACTGATTTTTCCTCTGCATCAGTACTTTGTCACTGCCTGTCCTCTCTTTTTGACAAAGCTTCTGTCAAAAATGGCTTCTGGTTCCTTTACATCAGAAATATCAGTAATATGGCGAGGCAATACTGAGGAATTTGTAGCATCACCAATGTAATTCTTTAACTGGGAACATGGAATAGATTGTGAATTTGAGAAGTTCTTGGTAACTGTAACACTTAAGCCACTGCCCCGACCTTATCAATCACAGGAAAAGGACCATAGTACATAGGAGCCAATTTCTCATTACTTCTAGTTGCTGCTGAGCCTTGTCTATAGGAATGAAGTTTCAAACAAACCAAATCTCGAACTTAACATCTCTTCGCTTTTCGTAAGACTTCTGTCTAATAATACCACAGTAGACTCACCACCAGGTAAATAGGGTAATGAAGTTGATGGAAGGTTGGCCATACACAATCTCATAAGGAGTGGCAACCCATTGTTGAGGGTTTTATGACAGCATGCACCTTAAGTAAGTTTCTAAGCATTTATTCAAAACTTCAGTTTGACCATCTGTTTGTGGATGATAAGCACTAGAAAGCCTCAATGGTGTACACCTTGACTTGCCATCAGTTCTTGCCCGAATTTACTGATGATAACAGATCCCTGACACTAATTATAGATTCAGGAAAGCCATGCAATCTGAATACATTGTCTAAGAAGGATTGAGCAACTACGGGTGCAGTGTAAATATTAGTGAGGGTTATAAAATGACCAGCCTTACTAAGCCTGTTCACTACAACAAAAATGCATTGCTTACCCTGGGGTTGGGGTAATTCTTCAATGAAGTCCATAGAAATATGTTGGTGGTTGGTAGTTGGAGATGGCTGTGACAGTTGCTGCAGTGGTTCTCTATAGTACAACTCTGGTGTTGTGCTGGTCCAGCTCTGGTGTGGTGGTTGTGAGAGATGGCTGTAATAGTTGCTGGGTGCTAGGGTAGTGCGGTGCTGATCCATCTCAGGTGCAGTGGTTTCTGGAGATGCCTGTGACAGTGGCTTGGGTGGTTGTCCAGCTCCATGCGATTTTGCAACGTACTGTTGATGCCTTTCTTTTCTTTTGGTTTAAGGTTTTCTAACTAGTGGGTTGTTTCATTAATTCTTTTGGCTGTGGTTTGGGTCAGGTCAGGGCCCTATTTTTTAAAAATAGTTTTGGGGTTGGGTTGCATGGCCCAAACCATTTCTTTTGTTGTTTTAGGGTTTCAGATTTTTTTTTGGGCTGGGTGTCTTGACCCAACTCATTCATCTCTTTGTTCTTGACAGGCATTTTGCCATGGGCATTTCAGATGCCATGTCTGCCTTGCATTTTATGGCCGCCACAACTCACCATAAAAACCAGCCACCCTATCGCCATTTTCTGGTGCCTGACTGATTTCTGCATAGCGCTACCATGGCCACTATTTAAACATTGGTTGTTAAATAACCCGAAGTAGACCTTTCCTGACCACTTTATTGCCCAGTAATGCCTCTACTTAACTATTGCATATGTTTGATTCCATTATGTTAGTCATGTCACTCATTCTTGTACTCAACTATTAACTATTATGTTTGATTTTATTTATTATGTTGTACAGTTTGTGGATATTGCTATTTCCTTTTGATTCTAATGTAATATTTCTTTACCTTTTATTGAAAAAATTCACTTTCTGGCATGTATTCTTATTATAATTCATAGTTTCTTTTGTTTTATAATTGGTTATTGCAAAAATTTTCAGGCCGGTGATGCGCTGATTCAATTATATCACAATTTCATCACAGACTTTGAGACTAAAATCAACCTTCTGAAGCTTGCGCATTTTGCTGTTATAGTTTCTCGGCAGTATTCTGAAAAAGAAGCGGCAATTGGTTATCTTGGAGCAGTCATTGAGAAACTGCAAGCCACCAGAGAACAGCGCATAGAAGAACCTATCCTTTACATTAAGATGCAAATAGCAATATTCAAGCTTGAGCAAGGTGACCAGAAGGAAAGCAAGAAACTCCTAGAAGATGGGAAGACTACACTTGACAGCATGACAGATATTGATCCATCTGTATAT
>Ga0123342_1006002_pt1 | contig 17153 bp, 6 predicted proteins | sample Turbeawhitnodule_FD_89960 | JGI IMG/M metagenome (GOLD analysis project Ga0123342, IMG submission 89960) | Root nodule microbial communities of legume samples collected from Mexico - Turtle bean Mexico white nodule | ecosystem: Host-associated > Plants > Roots > Nodule | place: Mexico: Nepantla... | reverse complement strand
TTCACCTTTCTCCCTTGAGCTGGCCGAACCTCTCAAACCCATACTCATCATGCACCTTCAAAGCCAACACAACTCCTAGGAGGGCTTTGTTTCACTCACCCATTGTTTCCGCATCACTTTCACTACTTTGATTCAAGAAGAACACATGAAATGCCATCAGATGTCTTTGCAATACTTTGATTGGCATATGAAGATTCCTTCTTTGGATTGTTTAACTTGTAGACCAAGAAAGAGTGAGAGTTCTCTCATCATTGACATTTCGAACTCTCCCCGCATAGTTTTGACAAAGTCCTCACAAAATATTACATTAGACGAGTCAAACACAATATCATATTCCTAACTTGTTCCACAATCCATTTTAATCTAAGGGATTGTTCATCAAACATTGTTGGTGATCATATTCCTAACTTGTTTCAGAAATTCTTGATCTGTGTCAAAAAAGAACTTGGATCAGTGCATACCTATTTATTATTAGATAACAATGCATTTATCGTTGTTGCCTCATATGATGCAACACAGGTAATTATTAGTTTAAAATAAGAGCGAGAACGTTTATTCCACACAAATTCATAAATAATGTGCATTTATATTTCTAATACCAAGAAAATATTTAACAAAAATTTATAAATGTTAATATAAAGGTGATTTTTAAAATATCATATATTTAGCATTTTTAAAATCTATTATAAGTTGTGTTAATATTAATTTAAAAATGTAAAATTGTTTATAATTATTTAAAAGTTTAATTTTATTTATTTATAATATAGAATTTTTTTATAAATTAGTGATAAAAATAAGTGAAAAAAAATAGTTATAGAAAGATAGACTTGAATAAAGCTTTAAAACTACTTAAAAAAATCATAATAAGGTTAATTAGACATTTTTAGACGTCATCTGATGGTTTTGAAAATAATTCATAAAAAGACTTTCTAAAAATGTTTTAAATGACAATCAAGAGGAGGGACTTGTAAAACAAAATTTGAGTCGAATCAAAATAAAGAGGGGTGGATTGATTTTAAATCTTGATCTCTTGATTTAAAAAAATTCTCTTAGAAATGTTGTTGAATAGGGTAAAAACAATGCAATTATAATTGGTTTCAATGAATCAAGATTCAAGACAACATGATTAAGATCAAAATGAAAAGAGGCACATAAATTTTTTATCGGTTCAATTGAAAAAAAAAAACTACATTCATTATAATTCAGCAACCTTAACTAGATTGTTCCACTAATATATTGAACTATTTAGTTACAAGAACACCTATTCAACTAAAACAATAACTATTTAGTTACAAGAACACCTATTCAACTAAAACAATAACAACTTACAATACTTCTTGAAACACCTTCAAAAAGATTCAAATACCTACAACTACACCACAAATTGGTGTATAATAATATAATGAAGTAGAATGAAAGGAAAGATATCACCTAGAGTAAAAAATATTTCAAAGGATTACAACATAGAACTTATAGCATGATAAAAAACTTGAATAATCTTGAACAAATGTTTTTCAATTATTTATAATGTAAAATATACCAAGAACTCTCTTTAGAATATTGCAAAACTTATTTTGAAAGCTATAAAAATATACATGTTTGAGGTCATGCAAAAGTTATCTTTTTAAAGAAATTTTAGATTTACTAATGAAAATAATCTATTATCATTAATTATAATTGATTATTATATTTTTCATGTAACTTAAAAAATAGTTTGAATCATTATAATCAATTGTTTTTAAACATGATTAATTTGTGAATGGGAGATTTTTGAAGTTTCTTAATATAATCAATTATTTTATTGTTTGAAATAATAAATGATTTGTGAAACATGTGAAAACCAATTTTGATATGGATAACTGATTATCATTTGAAATAATTAATTATATAATCTGTTATATACTTAACATAATTGATTATTTACGACTCATAGAAATCCATTGTAGTTTAGCAAAAGATAATCGATTATGAATTCAATGTAATTTTTGGAAAAACATTTTTCACGCATGACTGGAAATATTCTACTTCAATATTTTTTATTTGATTTCTTCAATGGAAGATGATGAAGTTGTGGAAGCATGTAAGAAGTGTAGAAATTTTAAGAAGAGATAGAAATTAGGTGTTTGAATTTAAGTGAGGTTAGGCCAACACTTAGTTTCTAGAGTGAGGTTGAGCAACCCCTACTAGGAGGAGTATAAAAAATTGTATAACAAGGAGACAATTCTAGAGAGAACTTTGACTACTGAAGTGTCTCACAAATTAGATATCATCTCATTACTCTCATCAAAGTTAAAATTTATGTACAAAACACTCCTATTTATAGGGGGTGAAGCTTGCAAGAGAAACTTCAAACCCTAACCTTAGTCCTAGCTTATGGATCAACTTCTCAAATCCTCTTAAATAAGAGTGTGAAAAGTGTCACCCCCTCATTGGTGCAAATCCTCTTCATTGGGAGAGTGACAAGTGGCGTTAACTCTCTCTTCCAGGGTTAGGCTATTTAACCTAAACTATTCTTGACCCAAATACAAGTCTCAAATAATATACTACTCTACTTGGCCTAAAATACAAGGTCCAAAATAATTCTTAAACTATTCTATACAAATTTTACAAAGCTAAGAAGAAAAAGACTCTTCAAATATGGGTGATGCCCTCCAATAAGGCTCCATTTTCTTCTATCCTTTTGGCCAATCGTTTTGAGTTGAATGATTTCCATCATACCCTCTCTCTTGAGAAAGAATTATCCATCATACCCTCTTTCTTCAAATTGTGTTATAAGATATTTCTCGTCCTTTCTAGATTTCTCTTCTTTTTTTAAACAACCATTTATATGGCTTTTCTATGGAGGAAAAGTTTATCTATATTTGGTTCAGCTCCAGACACAATTTTTTTCTTCAAGCAAATCCTCACAAGGGTTTTCTAGACAAGATAAAATGTTATCAATATCTAGTTCTACTCCATACAAAGATATTTTTGTTCTTTCCTTTTCTATCCTCTCTTTTTCTCTTTTTTCTTTCTCTTAGTATTTTCTCTTCTTTTTCTCTAAATCGTGTTTCTCTTCTTATGAATTATGTTTCTTCATCTACAATTTTTCTTCCTTTTCTTACAACCTCTTTTATGTATTCTCTAAGCTTTTTTTTTCTCATATGAAGGCATAACCAATTTTCTTCTCATACACGCCTTCAATTCAAAATTTTCTACCAATTCTAACATCAGTTTGCCTTTGTTTCCACCAAGACATGGCTTGTTCTTGAAAACTTAAGTAGCCATGGATAATCTTCTAAATTCATTCACTTGGTGGTATACAAAAATTTGATAAACCTTTGTCTCTCAATCTAAATATACCTCAACATTTTTATTTCCATAAAAAAGAAGGAATGTCTACTTCAGGCTATGTAGAATAAGGGAAAATTTTAGGCTTATGATGTTATTTAGAAGGTGATTGATAGGAATTATAGCAAGGATTGCTACACATCCCTTCTTCTCTTTGGGAATGAAGGTCTCTATTATGTTTTGTCTTCCTATTTGACCCATGTCCATGTTTACTCTTAGATTTTGTTTGACTTTGCATGTATTGAGAAAACATGGTTCTTAACTCTTCCATGAATGTTTAATTTTTTTGAATCTATTATTTCTTTCCTAGATCAACCAGTACTCATTTTATTTTCATTTAATTTTGAAACCAATAATTTTCAAGAAGGTTGAAAGGTTAAAGTATTTTCAAGTTGACTATCAGGAAAGAGAGATGAGTCACTAAAACTATTTAAGTACCAAGTTTTTCCTAACAAGAGTTCTCTCAGTTAGCTTTCACATTCTCCCTTATTGAAAACTCCAATTAATTTTTCTCAAAAGAATTATATTTTGAGAAAACCCTAAGACTATAAAGAAAAAAAACAATAATTTACTTTATCGTCTCTTCAGTGAGACTTAGAAGCATCTATAGACCTCAGAGACACACTTACCGTTTACACGCATTATTAATTTCCCTATTTATTAGTATCAATGAATTACAAGATAATTAATACAATTTTTTTTTGAAAATCCTCACTATGTTTGCACTCTTCTTTTCATTCTAGTATTTGGCTATTCTTTTTAATGTTCTACTTTAAAGAGTTGATCAACCTTAACTTAATCTTTTTCTTCTTCAATATGCTACCTAACAACGTTAATCAACATTTTTCATAGATCACACTAAGAAATATTTTCATTCGAAGTGGTCAATAAAATTTAAAATAAAATAAAAAAGTTAAACTCGAGAATTTTTAGAAAAGGAGTAATTTTAAATATTCAAAATAAAAAAATTAAGACAAAAAAAAACATTAGCCACACAATAAATTCCTAAAATTTGGTACGAAAGTGGATTAAAAAATTAAAAACAATTAAGAATTGGAACCCATCAAGCACCGTTAGACCTGTTGTCTTCAATTCATCAATGTTTCCAGCAGTGGCATTCGAACGTTGCCTATTCTCCCTGCACCCAATCAAAATCAAATTGGACTTGTACCCAATTGCGTTTGTGAAAGTACAGAATTGTCCTTAATGAAAATGAAATTAGAGTTAAGTGATTTCTGCACCCAATCACACCTCCAAGGGTTTCTCCCATTCTGCACCCAACGTTCCCCTATTCTCGCATCCAATCACATATCGAAGAGTTTCGTTCCCCATTGTCGCACCCAACTCGCTCGCACCCAACAGCGAAGACCAACCCAGGAGCGCTGCGTGAGGCATCATCTGTGAGGACAGCGACGGTGAAAAAGATATCGGAGAAGACAAGGTGAGTTTTAACATGCGTATGCATTGCAGATTGTTTTAGGCGAAATTGATTTTTGACTTGCGGTTCTTTTGATGCGGAACGTTTGATTTTTGACTTGCGGATGTTTTGATGCGGCATGTAGTGGTGTGTTGCGGATGGCTTCTGTGCAGCTCAAATCATCACCAACTCAAACCAAGTTTCTCTGCACCACACCCTACACATTTTTTCAAAATAAAGATGACAAGGGTACACTAGAGTTTTAGAAAGTTCGTCGGGTGTCCATCACAATTGATTGGGTGCAGGAAGAAATTGCCATCAGACTATTATGCGGAATCAAAGCCACATAGACCAGTAATGCCACTAATTAGAGAACCACTAATTGAAAGAAATATTGAAATTACTGATTGCACCGCTTCAATTTAAAGACTGCACCAAGATCCTTGCTTTTTTGCGTGCCACAATTTCAATTCATCAAAGGCACTATTCAACAAACCAAACTACTGCAAATGTAAATTCACCAATCAACAATTTTTTTTTTCTCACGCATCAATTCAATTGCCACATCAAATTGCATTCCATTTTAATAGTCACCGAAATTCAATATATGGACCCCATGAACAAAAAATTTCAATTGAAAAACAATTCTCTTTGGTAAATTCTTCTATCACGTTCAGATTTATTCCAATTGAATCTCCACTCACTTCAGTAAATGGACCAAGAATAGAACACCAAGAAAAAGCACCAGGAAAATTTACCAAAGTGTGCACAAAACAGTGATCAATTACCAAATTTCAATGCAAAATTTCTTACACCGAAAACACCATCATTTGCACAACACCGAAACTGCACCAATTCAAGCAACAGCACCTCCAAGCTATCTTATTCTGTTTTAGCAGCTTCAAAAGTTGAGCCAGAATTTACAGTAAAAAAGCCACCATGATTTCACTGACACAGTGAGATGCGTTCCAGCCAAAGCACAGCTCCAATTTGCTAAATAAAACTGCACCAATTTTGCTTCAAATTTTCTACTTATATATTTCAATTGAATAGAACTCAATTAAAATAATACCCAAGGTGCCAATTCAACTAATTAAAATTGAATGAATCAAATCAATTCAAGCAAATTTCAGCAGCTGCCACTCTACACTACACCAAAACTGCACAGTAAAAATAAGCAGCTGTAACCAGCCAGCTAAATTCAACATCAGCTTTGAACCAGTTTAAAAATTGAGCAGCTGGTTCTGAAAATTGTATGGCGCGGTTTGCTGAATTTTCTCAATTTCTTTTTATTGCAGCAAATCAACACCAGCAGCACTTAAAAAAAAGTAAGTGCCAAATTTACTCAAAATGATTCTGTGAATTTATCAACAACACAATAACAGCACTGTTCTCATGCACCGATCAATACCAAAAACAGCACCAAAGAATCAAATCACATAATGAAATGACATTAAATTGAAACCTTTTAACGTTGTAATTTTGCACTAGAGACGCATTTAAAATTCAAGTGATTGAAGCTAATATGCAGGAAATCCCTGCTAAATCACATGCACCAACATTAAATGAGAAATGCATAACCTGATTGTTTATGATTCAGTGGTATTCACTGATTTTAACTTCTAATTAGTAGAAACATGCAGAAATGCCATTCAACTTCAATCACGCATAAAAAAATAATGCAACAGATGCTCAATTTCAGCGCACAATAGAAGTTCTTCACTGCCTCTTAAATCGCAATTCACTGATTCTTCACTGAATTCACCGCTTCCTGCTTTAGGGTTCAGGGTTTCCAAAAACAGAAAATGCAAGGCACTGTTCCGATTTCCAGCTTCGAAACATGTCAACAATCTCTGCGGTAGCTTGTGTAAATTTCGTTTTAAACAAAAACGCGCCAATTCTCCAGTAGTTGTTTCAATTCAATCCGTGTTGATGAACAGTCAAATAACGCACCGAAACGAGAAATAATGAAAATCTCTAGAAATTTCAAAAATTTGATTCAAACTGAAAACAGAACCAATATGTTATTCGCACAAATGGATTTTGCTTTTCGCACCACGAAACTTTTCGGAAAATTTTTTAAAAATAAAATCAAAACTGAATTTTGAAGATGATAATTAAAACATAATTCTAAAGATGATAATTAAAATATAATTCTAAAGAAAATTGTTAATGACCTAATAGGAAGTTAAGAACTCAAATATGAAAATAAAAAGAACTCAAGAGTTCTAATATATGTGAAAATTTGAAAAACAATTCAACAAGTACAACTAATGGAGTTTATGACATTATAGGGTGGGATAAGTAATCAATGACAAGGTGCCATAAATCTTTGATGTAAATCAATTAAGCTCAACTAAATTTTACTATTTTTCTCAATAAGAGGATCAAGTCAATTGTAGTACAAGTAATGGTTGTCATGGAATTAATGATACCACAATATATTTTATTTTTTATAATGAAGTGAAATTGCGAACTAAGATGATTTGTATATATAAAAATAATAGTAATAATAATTCTAATAACAATAATAATATCCTAATAAATATTTAGATCGAGAGGTGAAGTATTTACATCAATCTATGAAATAGAGAGTGATGTCAATATAGCACAATTGTTTGAATTGGAATAACCATGTGTGACTTTCCTTTATTATTGTTATTCATAGATGCAATGTTTTATTCAAAATCTTTGTTCCTGTTTTGACCAAACAAAGTTGATTCCTCGCGCAAGGTTATCTATAGTAGTAAGCCACTGTTATGATCTTACCTCTACATTAAGATGAAACAGTTCACCATGGTCTCAACTTTGCGTTTTGTGACCATTAAGTCCTATGACTGGCTGAATAGGGTTTAGAAACATGAAATCACCTTCTGGTCTCATTCATGCCCTGTGGACAATCAACAGTCAATCCTCACCATTGAATATTAAGCACATTACTAGACACAAGGAAATTGAATACAAAAGAGAAAAATGCATATATAAACAACAATAACTCTAGAAATATCACAATGCATCCAATCCCAAAAAGTATATTTAGCAACTCATAATAAGATCTTACTGCACAATGCAGGATGAGAAGCTAAATAACAACAACAAGGATCCTTTTGATGTTGTGCCCAACTTGGCTTCAAGGCTCCCTTATCTAGAGATTGATCTTCACTTCTTTTGAGGCTCTAGCCTACTTAATCTAATTAGATTTTAGAGTTCATACTCTCTGAGCCTAAATCAACAAAACCTCACTATCTAAGACTTTATGAGGATCTCACTTGATCCTTTTAATCTTACTAAATGCCTCTTAATAGGCTATTTCCTAATACCTCATAATGTCTTGAGGGCTTTTCATGCTTTGGATGTTAACCTAAGGTCCCTATTTATAGATTTTAGAATTAGGATTCAAAGAGATCATGGGGATTAATAATTCGCTCAACACAGTTGGTTTTTTTTATCGTTGAGCAATCCTTTTTTACCTCAATCCTTAATCTTTGGGGTTTTAGGATTCCAAATTTAAAGATTTATCAAGAAGTAGCTTTATATCTTTCTAGTTTGTACCCAATTTTGGTTGAGTTTAGGTTGGATTGGCTTCAAATCCAAGCTAAATTTTCCAAGTCCCAACTTTGGTACTCTTGGGTTTGAGCCCTTCCTAAGCGAATATAAGTTTTCTTCATGGTTAAGTACCTAATTCGCTCAGCCCTTTGTCATTCACTTAACACTTTTTGTCTCTAGATTTTTCAATTTTTTTGGCCTCAATTCATTCAGCGGATGAAGATGCGCTCGGTGTTTTGGTATTTTTGATTATGCTAAGCCTTTCTCCCTTCGTTGGGCGATTTGGCTTCAGATGCTCATCCTTGATTACTTGTTTTTCTACACAATCTTCACCAATTCCTTCTTTTCTTCATGTTCTTCATTTGTAGATTGAGTTGGAGTGTTTTGGCATGCTCCTTGATGATAATTGTGCTCATTCTTTCTATTTTACACGCCTTTCTAGCCTAGGAATTCAACTATGATTATACACTTATCAATCATAAATCTAGACAAAACATTTATGATCATAAAATCAAAATGATTCAATTATAAGGAAATGTCACCGAACAAATTCGAAGAAAATTCAAGAAGATGCAAAAGAACACACGAATATGACTATTGGAACACTTATAGGAATATATATAAAGTTTCAAGATGCTAGATGATTTGAAGCGAACAAAAGGACAAAAACATAACTTCAATTTGTAAACATGTTCAAGACAATCAAGAAAATATATGAACAATGCAAAAATTAGAAAGAATTTCAAAGAACTTATTTATCTGTGAAACCTACGCTCATATAATGGAAAAACACTTTCCATGGATGAGTGCAGATATTCTTCTTCATTATTTTTAATTTGATTTCTTCAATTGAAGATGATGAAGTTGCGGAAGCATGTAAGAAGTGTAGAAATTTGAAGAGGAAATGGAAATTATAAGGTTGAATTTAAGTGCGGTTTGGTCAACACTTAGTTTTTAGGGTGAGGTTGGGCCAACACTACTAGGAGGAGTCTATAAATTTGTCTAGTAAGGAGGCAACTCTAGAGGGAACTTTGACAAGTGAAGTGTCTCACAAATTGGACAACATTTCATTACTCTCATCAAAGTTAAAATTCGTATACAAGATACTCCTATTTATAGGAGGTGAAACTTGCAAGAGAAGCTTCAAACCTTAACCCTAACCCTAGCTTATGGAGCAAACTTCTTAAATCCTCTAAAATGAGAGTGTGAGAAGTGTCACCCTCTCATTAGAAAAAAATCCTCTCCATTAAGAGATTGAAATGTGATGTTAACTCTCTCTCCTAGGATTAGGCTATTTAACCTAAAATATCCATGGCCCAGATAATATTCTACTATACTAGCAACAAAATACAAGTCCCGTAACTTATACCTAAACTACTTTATATAATTTTTACAAATCTAAGAAGAAGAAAATGACTCTTCAAATATGGGTGATCCTTCCAATAAGGCTCAATCTTATTTTATCCTCTTAGCCTGTGGTTCTTAAGTTGGATGCTTTCCATCTGTACTCAATTAGATGTGTTAAGTGAGCAGAAGAAACAATACCCATAAGATGATCTCATGATATCAACATCTATATGTTTTAATAATAACAAACACTATAATGTGTGTTATGATATGACAAAGCTCACTCATGTACAATATAAGTTAAGACAAAAACAATAGAGCAAACGAGCAAGACTTACTAGAAAATACAACAAAGGAAAAGTTTATTAGATGAACCAATAGCACATGATCACAACATCAGACGATCCAACCTCGTTTCTATATTACAAAACTATTCTAAGTGGCTAAGTTATTAAAAGAGAAGATAAAAAATAAAGAATGTGTGCATATAATAAGATCCTATAAGAAAAGGCACATATTAGACGGAGCTCGTGAAAAGCTCACACAAGGCGATTCAATTGAGAAAGATCCTATTAGAATATCTTAGTGTTGATGAACCCATTGAAGATCATATCAGACGAATCCCTTCGAAAACATAAGGAAGATGAACAAGTTTACAAGCATCATACACATGCTGGAGATTACATGGATCAAATAATACAAGCATCGTCAATGAGTCAAACAAGTCACTATATTAAGGAAGTGTCCATAGTAATCTTCTTATTGTTTGAATGATTTATGACACTGTTATAAATCTTATTTAATATTCATGAATTATATTTTTCAAATAAGATTATTGGGATTAAATCATTTTGTAAAGAACTTAAATAGTATTACATGTAAAAGTCTTAAAAAATGAAGCATGAATATTTTTTATACGTAATTGTTCTTGCCGGTTGACTTGCTCGCCAGTTGACTCCGATAACAAGCTCTAACTTCGTCTGTCTCTTCACAAATTCGTCCTATCTCTTGTAACTCTGGAACGTAGCTCTATTGAAACAGAGGGGGCCCTACCTGTTGATTGTACTTCGACGATCAAGTCAGTACAGGGCTTATAAGAAACAAGAAGTAACTAGTTTCAGTCTTAGAAATAGCATACCTTAACCTGGGATCTCGAGTCCCTTTTAATAGTCTACCTCTTGTAACAACTTTCTATCACAAGAATATAATATCAACTGAAAGCATACTCAACAGGAGAATATTTTGTTCAAGGACTCACTATCACAGTGCTGCAACAAGACAAAATCTTTCGTCCTGGGAGTGCATAAAATAATAACATAATAACTACCAGGGTACCAACTCATGTACCAGCATCAGAGGTCCAATTTGTTTATGTAGGCACCCTCAGCGTGGCGCTACGCATCATACATGCAACCTAAATTTTACGTGCTGTAGCAGATATGGGCTTAGGTTTAAAAGAAAATGTTTTACTTGAGCTAGACCCCTCGCACACTAAGCGCACCCTTAGGTCCATAAATACCCTTTGTTGGCCGCCTAGGCCTTATGCACGAAGGGTTACACTAAACATACAGAAAGGGCTAATACATACATCTGAGACCCAATCACATGACCCGCCAAGTTGGCCCAAGAGCTGAGCTGACCTGTCTATGGCAGGTGCTGAGGTCCGACCTCCGAGTGTCGAGCTCTGAGCACTCTGGTCCAGTACAATAATAGTTTTTCGGAATATGATTAGTGGAATAATATCGAGGTTAAAAGTAATTATGCTTCAATGCTCTTCATTAATATTACAAGAATATAATCTCAACTGAAAGCATACTCAACATGAGAATATTTTGTTAAAGGAATCACTATCACAGTGCTGCAACAGAACGAAATCTTTCATCCTGGGAGTGCATAAAATAATAACATAATAACTACCAGGGTACCAACTCATGTACCAGCATTAGAGGTCCAATCTGTTTACGTAGGCACCCTCAGCGTGGCGCTACGCATCATACATGCAACCTAAACTTTACGTGCTCTAGCACACATGGGCTTAGGTTTAAAAGAAAATGTTTTACTTGAGCTAGACCCCACGCACATTAAGCGCACCCCTAGGTCCATAAATACCCTTTGTTGGTCGCTTAGGCCTTATGCACGAAGGGTTACACTAAACATATAGAAAGGGCTAATACATACATATGGGACCCAATCACATGGCCCGCCAACTTGGCACAAGAGCCGAGTTGACCTGTCTATTGCAGGTGCTGATGTCCGACATCCGAGTGCCGAGCTATGAGCGTTCAGGTCCAGTACAGTAATAGTTTTTCGAAATATGATTAGTGGAATAATATCGAAGTATAAAGTAATTATGCTTCAATGCTCTGAATTAATATTAACTTAGAAACTTTTTGAGATCATTTAAGAAGAAATATGTGAGGATATATTTGAATATATTGAAAGACATTGTTTCAGTGATACCCATGATTTAATTTGTAAATTATATTGTTCACTAATACTAATTTTTTACCATAAATTATCGAACGAACTTAAAGACACATATAGAGCTAAAAGCAAAAATTTCCTTTTTCAGCATCTAATAGAAAAATGATGAAGCTGATGAATGAGACTTGCACCAATCAAAAGTGAAGCAATATCAAAAGGATTCAAATAAAAAAATACAACAAAGAAAATATTTTGAAGATCCTACAAGAGAGGAAATCGCACTAAAGACACACATCTAAACTTTCATATCTCAGTGTCTAATACAAAATAGAAGATGAACAATACAAATATAGAAAAATATCCAAATCTTGAAAAGATCAAGCCCCAACAGACATATATATATATATATATATATATATATATATATATATATAGAGAGAGAGAGAGAGAGAGAGAAAATATTTGAAAATCAAATACATGTCAAAGATGTAGAAGATTTTATCAAAACCAACATTTCCATATTGAGCGTCTAGCACATAGAAGAACGTGAAAGAGTGCGGAAGAAGAAATTGAGTCAAAATTAATTAGAGTTTCAACTTTTGAATCAAATACTGATAAAGAATTTTTTTGAAATGTTTATGAATACTTTAGAACATGCATATCACTTCAGAGCATAAGTTTCCACATCCAGCGTCTAGTGTATTGAAGAAAAAGAACAATGTGGCAAATTGAGTTGATACTCGAAGTAATAAAGATTAAAGTGGCAACGTTCATATTAGAGAAAGATTAAGAAAGTTTTTGAAAAGCCTTACACGTGAGGATCAATTAGAGCAATAGTTTCCTTAGCCAGCATCTAACGGCTACATGAAGATTAAAGAACCCTAAAGCTACAACGTTCATATTTCAGAAGGCTATATCAAAACCTTGAGGGTGAAGAACACAACAACGAAGTACATACGAGCGATAAACAAACCATCCAATTGTAGAGAAAAGTATTTTTCAGTTGTGTCTAAGGTTGTGCTTATACAATTTCATATTTGCTAGTGAATAGTGTACTTGTGAGAATTGGTTTTTTAAAGTAACTATTGTAAATTCTTCACTATTGTGAAGTATACCCTGTGAGCCTTCATTGTTCTCTCTGAACAAAAGTTTTTCTTAGTGTATTGATAGGTCTTTGATCTCAGGGGGAGATTAAAACATTGTACCTAGAGAGGTTATAATACTTAGAGAACTTGAAGAAGTTGAGAATACTTGTGTGACCTGAAGAGGTGTAAGAATACTGTGATAGTGAAAGATTCTTGAGTGAGTTGTTCAAAGGGATTGGATATAACTCCTATTAGTGGATGAACAAGTGTAAATTGTGGTATATCTCTCCTTATCCCTTGTTTGATTAGTTTATTGATTTCTAATATTTCGAAATTTAAGTTAGACTTCATTCAACCCCTCCTCCCTCTTCTGGAATCAATTCAATATTCAAGATGTTCATAAAATGTAGAAAAATAGTTTTTAACACTAATTTTGCTCAAAAGATTTTGAAAACAATTTAATCTTGCTTTATATTTTGATCATACTAAATCATTAAGCAAGGATGAGAAAAATTATCAATAAAGTACAAAAATCATCAAATATCAACACTACATTTTGATAAGAGGACTCGATTCAAAATATTTTGTGTAAGTGAGAAATTTTTACTCAAACAAAGTTTCCTAAGAAAATAAGATTTCATCCAACTAAGTTTCGCGTTTCTGTCGCTCAAGCAAGAGTACAAAATCTCCTAAAAGAAATAAATTCAATATAACTGGGTGTTAGGTTCAATTTCTCAATCAAAATTTCCTTCGCTCAAACTAAACTCCCTGAAAAAATTAGAAATTATAAAATTAAATTTGTTTAATATAAAATAAAAGGATTATCCTAATAATAAAAAAGTTTCTAAATTTTTTCTTATAAGTAGTTGATTTTATTATTTTTATCTAATATAAAATTTCAAGTCACATTTGATTATAACATTAATATTAATATTTATTAATATTCTTATGGCATATCGTTAAAATAAATATTAATTATCATCATTACTCATAGTTATACTTGAAATATTTTAATGATACTAAAAAGTTAAATTAAATATTAATAGTCATCAATTATTAACTTTAATATTTTAAATACAGATATTCCTGTAATAACATGATTTAAAATACTTATAAATTATTTTTATTATTATTAATAAATTTTATATCATATTTTAATATTACTAATAAATTTAATATATTTTATAACATTAAAAAAATCTAATATTAAACTTTATATTTGTGCTTTTTAAAATATATGAAAAATATAACTTTAATAGTATTTATATATTATTATACAAAAAAATTATACTCTTAAAAAATTTAATCATTAAATGTATAACAATAAATAAAAATCCTGCAACAAATTGACTCGAGAACCGATTTCCAGTCAGGCAAAAGAAATAAATTTGCACATAAGTGAAGGGGCATGTTTGAGACATCCTTCAATTTCTTTCCCTTCCTCATCATCATGCACTTGGTCATATGAATTTACCATAACATTTTTCATAGGACTAGGCATATACATAGTGCGAAACACATTAAAATTAATTTTTTTTTTATTTTGTATCCTCACTTTTAACTTTCTATTAATAATCATTCTTGTTATCTTCATGAATTGGAAACATGAATTTGCCAACCTCCACAAGCACATCTCCAACAATACATAAGGCTTTGTTTGGATTAGAGGTTGTAGGTGAGTGAAAAGTTGAGAGTGTGGGGGAGTGGAAATGTGAAGAAAGTGTGGAGAAAGTTGAGGGTGTTTGGATTGGGAGATGTTAAAGTGGATCTGTGAAGAAAGTTTATTGAAAAATGTGAATGATGTGATGGTTGTGAGAATATTTTAATATATTTTGAATAGTATAAATCGTAAGATAACAAATTTACTCTTGTATATAAATAAATAGGAAAATGAAATATTAATTAGTTTAAAAGATATTTAAGTTAATTAAAATAATTAGTATTATATTATTTAATTTCTATTACATTATGTTATATATAATAATAAAGTAAACTTTTGTCTATGTGTGTAGAAAAATGATTATTAATTTTGTACATAATTTTGATAATTAAAATAATTGTAAGTTTCAATTATAACTTAAAAAATAATATAAAATTGAAATGAATTAAAAAATAGAATATAGAAATGAAATATGATTTCTTCGTTTTTAATTTTAGTAATTGAAAAAATTTGTATTAGTTAAATTTTTGTTTGTAGATAATTTTAATAACTATCTACATTTATTATTAAAAAAATCATATTTTAATGTTTTTAATTATAACAATAATAAATAATATTAAATCTTAAAAAAACTAAAATCCTAAACATTTCTATGTGACAATTTTATTTTTAAATAAATAATTATATTCTTTATAAACAACTCAATCTTCACAAAATAATAACTTTCTACATTTATTATTAAAAAATCATATTTCTTCTCTAAATTTTTAAAGCTTATTCTAATTACTACAATATTTTTTTATAATGTTTTTAATTATAACAGTAATAAATACTGTTAAATCTAAAAAAATAAAAACCCTAAACATTATATTTTTTTATTTCCATTCTGTCTAAATTCTATTTTTAAATAAATAATTCTATTTTTTATAAATAATTCAATTTTCACAAAATAATAACTTTCTACATTTATTATTAAAAAATCTTATTTCTTCTCTAAATTTTTACAGCTTATTTCTAATTACTATAACATTTTTAATAATGTTTTTAATTATAACAGTAATAAATAATGTTAAATCTATAAAAACTAAAACCCTAAACATTATAATTTTTTTATTTCCATTCTGTGACAATTTTATTTTTGAATAAATAATTATATTCTTTATAAACAATTCAATTTTCACAAAACAATAACTTTCTACATTTATTATTAAAAAATCATATTTCTTCTATAAATTTTTAAAGCTTATTCTAATTACTACAATATTTTTTATAATGTTTTTAATTATAACAGTAATAAATACCATTTTCTAACAGTGTAAAGCTCAGTGCAAATTGCATGCCATTTTGTCGTTGCATGAGAGGCACACACGTGAAAAAAAATGAAAAAGATAAGGTTACATTCGTAACTACCCACATCTGACGTGGCTTTCCTTCCACACTTTCTCCTTTTCTCTTCATTCTTCAGAAACATCACTTCCCCTCTACTTTCTCACCATCTCCTCTCTCACTCACATCCACCTATAGAACCAAATGGAGGTGGCACTGCGACATCCATCGTCGACTACAGTCCACCCCCGGAACCAAACACTGCAATAAGGATTTGATGGGTCTATCTTCTAACTACAAGCAATGATTATACTGGATCCAACTGCTAATTCTACAACATCCTTTCTTGAAACTATCTTAATTTTTTCATGAATTTGGCATATGTTTGCATCGGCTCCAAAGCTTCCACAAAAGGAATTCTATTCTACAATCTTTGCAAGAAATCCATGAATATTGTGAATTGTCTTTTCTTATCCTTTTTTAGGCACCGTTTGGATTAGGGGATGTACTGCTCATGCGGACGGATGTGAGAGTCATCCCCTTGTTTATATCTAGAGATCAATGAGGGAGGAGGAGCGTAGAAAGGGGGAGATGAGTGATTTTGAGGGCTTTGCAAAATTGAAGAGAAATAGCAAGGAAAGGAGAGAAAGTCACGTAAGCATTCATAAATTTACAATTTTAGCCTTCACATATAATAAAAAATAATTTAAATTACTTAATTTTATTTGATTTTATTCCATGTAAATTGTAAATATCTAAAAAAATATTTATTAATCTTACACTGTATATCTATTTTTTTATCTATTTTTTCCTTATTAATCAGAATTAATAAAATACATTATTTGAAATTTTAGACTTTATAATAATATAATATAATTATATAATATAATAATAAAATAATAAAATAAATAATAATATTATAAATATTTATATATTTATAACAGTAAATTTTTTATTAATATTAATAATATAAATGTTTAAATATTAAAATAAAAATAATATGTAAAATTAATTTATA
>Ga0123342_1006001_pt1 | contig 17158 bp, 8 predicted proteins | sample Turbeawhitnodule_FD_89960 | JGI IMG/M metagenome (GOLD analysis project Ga0123342, IMG submission 89960) | Root nodule microbial communities of legume samples collected from Mexico - Turtle bean Mexico white nodule | ecosystem: Host-associated > Plants > Roots > Nodule | place: Mexico: Nepantla... | reverse complement strand
TTGGATAGTTTAATTGTATTAGATATTTGTGAACTTAGTTGTTTTCTGTATGAACAATTTATGATTTATGAAACTGTTTCCAGTTGTGTTATGTATTAAATATTATTTTTCATATGTTAGTAATTCTTACGAGTCGAGTTACGATCCTCGAGTTACGATCTTTTAGCTCCTTCCCGATCCTCGTACGAGTTACGAGTTTGACTACATTGCTGGACCCCTGATGCTAGTACATGAGTTGGTACCCTGGTGGTTATTCTGTTATTATTTTATGCACTCCCTGGAGGAAAGATTCTGTTATGTTGCAACGCCAAGAGAGTGTACCTTTGAACAAAATATTTTCCTGTTGAGTATGCTTTCAGTTAAGATTATATTCTCGTGATAGAAAGTTGTTACAAGAGGTAAACTATAAAAGGGACTTGAGATCCCAGGTAAAATGATGTTTTTCTAAATAAAAGAAAGTTAAACCAATTTATAAATTAGAGGATGACAAATTTTTTAACAAGGAAAACAAAAAAACCACTTATGAAGACTCAAATGCACTTATTTAAACTTTAACTATGAAGGTTTAATATCCTTAGAAATTGTAAAAGCAAGAAGGATTAAATTCCAAGTATGAAAACAATTTGCCATATAATTAGAATCCTCTTTAGTAATTTGAAATTTTAAATGTGATTGCACTCAATTTTTCTTTGTCATTGTTTTTATGGATTCAAAGTTTCCATACCCTTTCTTTCATGCACATTTTTAATTCACTTTCCAAGTTTTGAAAAAGATATTGGGTTGAGATTTACTTCATATGAACACTTGCCTTCTATGTTTGGAATTAAATCAACCACTACTCAAATAACTTCTAATTTGTTTTTAGTTCTTCACAATTAAAATCAAAATAAGTAGAATGGATTTAAGACTCGTAAAACACTAAGAACATGAGACTCAAGCAAAAGAGGTAAGGAAAAAAATTGATGCAAAATAATTCAAAAGAAAAATTTAAAGTGCTTAATGAATAAAAAGATGAAATTGTAAATGACAATAATTTAAAGGCGGAATTGAAATTGCTTGAAGATAAAATCAATAATTGGAATGTACTGAAAATTAAAGGCACAAATCAACTCAAAAGCAATTAAGCACAAAATAACCATGCTCTAATACCACATGGTCAGTTGATTTTAAGATTGCACATTTTATGGGTTGCCCTTTGTTTAGGATATTTTGAATTAGCAATTATGGTGAGAAACCCCAAAGAAGATTCCCACTGATCATGAACTTAACCAAGTGGTTAAGTAAGTGTGAAGGTTCACTTCTAGAGGGCAAAAAGAAAAACACAATTATATGGTGATGATGATGAGGTTCGGAAATAAAAACATATAATGGAAAGAAACAAGATGGAAGAATCCAAGGACATAACAAGGAATGGAAATGGCACAAATAATGAAGGAAAAAGATGAAGAGATGAAGAAAGCTTATGGAAAATGGAGCAAAGAATCACGCCACTTTGAATGGTGGATGGTTCCAAGATGAGTGATGAGGAGCCGCCACTTGAGATGCACTACACTTAAGATTACCCTAGAACTTTAGGAGACAAAACTCACTAATCACTCAAGCAGAGTTCATTTTCTATTCAATTTCAATTGTAAAAGTACACAAGGCAAGACACCCTTTATATAGGAGAGAGTGACTTGGGGAGCAATAGTAAGAGGGGTAGGAGTGTCATTTGTGAGAAACCTTCTAGAAGGTAGGTCAAAGAAACCCTAAACCTAGGTGCACATGTCATGAAAGGTGGGCTTGGCACAAGCCCAATTTACAAAGCATACCCTACTCTACCTTATTCTTCTATTTGGACCCCCCAAAGTGAGCCCAATTTATTTATATAAACTTGTCTTTTATAAAGACTAGAAGAAAGAACATCTGATGCTCTAGCCTATGTCCAATTCTTCTTTTTTTGAAGTCCTTCTGAAGTTTGGTGGGGTCTTGTCTTGGATGCTGAGATGACTGACTTAATTGTGAAGTGTCAGTTGTGTCCTTAGTCATCTATTTGTCGATATAATTTGTATCATGTTACAAATTTCTTCATAGGGAACAGTCAATTGATGATGATCGATGGAAAATGTGGAGCAAATGACAAGATGAAAAAAAATTTAAAAACTGAGGAAGAAGATTAATAGTTATGGCATGAAGAAGAAATGAACTTAAAACCTACACATATTTGGAGATATGGTGAGGATTTGAAAGCAACTATCCTTAGTAAGAAAAAATTACAAAAGTATTACCAATCAAGATTTGACAACAGTTCACCTAAAACTTTTGTTCGTATAAAATTGTTATTTTGTAATTTTACTGATATATACGTATGCATTATTTAATTTAAAAGATAAAATATATCTTTTGAATTATGTAGAATTTAAATTTACTTTCAACTACATTAAAAAAAAAAAGTGTGAAATATATTGAGACAATGTCGACTAAAATCAAAAGCTAGTGTGATGTTTCCATGTGAAATTCAAAACACACTTAATGTACTCAAAGTCAACAACAATTAGAAATTAAGGTGATGGTTGATTAAAATGCACTTTATTTTATTCTTTTGGTCATGTGTGATTACTCACCAAAAATTTCTCACTATAATTTGTTCCAATTTTAAAGTATTTTATCGAATAATTCAACAACAAATTATCAGCTAAAAGGTACACTACAATAAAGTAATTAAATAAAATTTAAAAAAAAATAAAAATTAATTATTATTGATTAAATTAGATACTATTTTAAAAAATAAAGTTGGTAATTAAAATCTTGGTAGCTAATTAGATATCAATTTAAAAAACTATTTATTAATAATACAAACTACTTTATATATCAATATTTTTTTTAGTATTTAAAATAATATATAATTTAGTCAATATAGTAAGAAATTATATTTTGTCTCTGAAATTAATTTGTATTTAGCAATTTTTTTTTAGTGGTACAACATATAGAAAGTTATTTGAATTTAATTTCTTTAAAAAATGAAATCGTATATTTTAGTTTAGCATATTTTAAAATAAAAGAGTAAACTGATTAATACTAATTAATCAGATAATATAATTTATATTTTTAAAGGAATTAAATTGACACAAAATTATTATTGATTAAAGGAATCAATACAATGTTCATCAAAGAAAAAAAATTGTATTTACATGTTATTTATTTAATAGTACATATTGTTGTTCCACTAAAAAAAAATAATAATGGAGATTTTAACTATGATTAAAAACTTGTTTTAGCAACTATTTTAGAATTGTTGTTGTCATTAAAAAATTTAACCTATCGTTCTATACTAGACATATTATGGTGGTTGTTTATTCAACTATTGTCATATGTGCTAGTGCTAGATATGATGATAGGTGTGAAGAAAATTATCGTTTAAATTCCATTTGACTTTATGTTATTGCAAAGACATATAACAACGAAAATACAAACCTCTTAAACTAATTTGAAGACATTTAACAAAATAATTTCAAAATCATATGAAGTACAACATATTTTTTAAGCTAAACAAAAATTTAAAAAATATCAAAGCATAAGAGGACGTACCAACATGAATTTAATTCTACATAACATTGATGGTGGCAAAACAAAACAAATTAAAATACATTGGTACAATGAACAAAGTTTTTGAAGGTGATACAACCAATTGGGATGCAATGAGTAACGGCCACAAAAATTGACCAAAGAGGAGAAGGGGAAGAGAATAGAGAAAAAACAAAAGAAATAAAAAGATGAAATGTTACTACAATATAAAATTCATATCACAACAACAACAGTTGAAAAAAATAACTATAATCGTATGGTACATGTAACCGTAATTAAAATGCAATTGTATATTTAACATTAATTAATGTTACATGTCCGTTTTTCACAATATCTCCTAACAAACATTGTCGAATTACATCATTAGAAATATTTTTTTACTTGTCTTTGTCACTCATTTTACTACAAGTATCACCAGATGATTTTAAAACAATGTAAAATCACATCTCAATTTTATTTCTTGTTGTTCAATATGTTATTTTCTTATTAAATCTCTACGATAACTATGAGAGAAATAGGATAATCATAAAAACACTTATCCTGAAAATAAAAAAAAAAATTAAAAAAAAAAACAGAGGGAGAAGAATATCAAAACCGAAAAATGTGTAGATGTTTAGCATTAGTCAAACCTTAAACCTTGACAAGTTTCCATATTTTTCTTTCTCAAGTACTCTTGTACATTTTATGAAAATTTGTGTAATAAATGTTTCATTGGACAATATAATTGTATGCACACTCTTATAACTTCAGCACACTGGCACAAGATCAAACAAACTGCCAAACCAGCAATTCTGGTGGAGTAATGTTCTCTTCTAATTTGCACACCTCCTAAGATTAAAACTATGAAAATCTTAAGTAATTAAATTTTCTCCTTTTAGATAGCCTCCTCCCAAAAAAAGTAAGAGGTTTAAGTTAGGAACCAATGGTTGCCACTTTAGGCACATGAACAGGAAACTCGTGAATCTCATCCATCCAAGGATTTTTCTCCTTCGCAGGATTAATGGTCCTCAATGCACGCCACACAGCACTGTTGCACTTGAAACCAGAGCCAAATGCAATCTGCCAAGTCCTGTCACCTTTTCTGATCCTCCCTTTAGCTTCAGTGTAGGCCAGTTCATACCACAAGGAACTGCTAGAAGTATTACCAAACCTGTTCAGAGTCATTCTTGAAGGCTCCATGTGCCAATCACTGAGCTCCAGATTCTTCTCCAACTCATCCAACACTGCTCTTCCTCCAGCATGGATACAAAAGTGCTCAAAAGCTAGCTTAAAGTCAGGGATGTAAGGCTTTATTTTGGTCTTCAACACTTTTCTAGCCACCAAAGTTGCAAAAAACAAGAGCTGCTCTGACATGGGAAGGACCAATGGCCCAAGTGTTGTGATATTGGTCTTCAGGGCTTCTCCAGCAACAGCCATTAAATCCTTCGAGAGTGACACACCAATATTTTTACTCTCATCCTCTTCTTGGAAAACGCAACCATAGCTTTTATCATCTGCACCCTTATGAGTACGCACTGTATGGATCAATTGATATTTGGCTCTTCTGCGATCAGAAGACCTGTTGGATAGGAGGACCGCAGCTCCACCCATTCTGAAGAGACAATTTGAGACTAGCATTGACCGGTTGTTGCCAAAATACCAGTTGAGAGTGATATTCTCCATGCTTACCACTAAGGCATAAGAGTTTGGATGAACCTATTATCATAAAGAAGTGAATATTAGCCATTCAAATTTTGCAATAGAGCAATCCTAAGTAAAGAAAATGGAATCACACATGTACCAAACTACCAATAAAAAATAATCTGATCAACTGATCATTTGTAATTATACATAGACAGCAGGATCCATTGGTATATATAGTAAGATCATGGTATAACTTCAATTAAGGGCAACTGAGTGTTAATTTGAAATTAAGTTTCATTTCCGCCAATTGTGCCAGTGAAGAACTGTTAACTGTTAAGGGATGTAAACACATCCAAAAGGGTCTAAATCTATAGGATACTCTTGGCTGGGACAACATTAATTACATAGGGTGGCAAAAATGGATGACCTAACAACTGCCACCAAAATTGACAATGAAGAAGATCAACTGGACATGTGGACAACTGGGGCAGCAATTGCCACAAGAAACATTAAAGCACGAAGGTCTACTTGTGGTCCCACACGTCCTGTTACATAAATAATTCGGTCCTTTTGATTTTTAATTTGGCTACATGAAGATATAGACCATATAGAGACATGCATGGTAGACAGGTACAACTTAAATAGATAGGAAGTGATAGCTTAATACTCATGAGCATAAATAGAAGGGAAGAATTTTATTTAAAGTGCAGACAAACCTGGAGGAGCTGTTTGGCAAGGTCTATGGAGATAAGGCCAGCACTGCAACCCATGCCACCAAGATTATAACTCTGGATATTCCCTCTCAACTTGTAGTGGTTGACGATCATTGCAGAGAGAGATGGTGTGGGGTTGAACAAGCTGCAATTCACCACCAAAATCCCAATATCATTTGCCTTCACCCCAGTTTTTGCCAGAAGCTGGTCAATAGCTCCAAACATTACTTGCTCCGCTTCTTTCCTTGCTTCAGCCATACACGGGTTTGGTGGGACACTCAAGATTGATGTAGGCAAGCATGTCTTCTGCCCCAAACCAGACCTCTCAATTATCTTCTTCTGAAAGGACAAGTTCTCCTCTGAAAACACCCCGGTTTTGATCGACCTGTCCATGAAAGTCTCCCTTGTGCAATTGCAGTCTTGCTCTGGCTTATAACATGCAAAGTCCACCAAGTAAACACCTCTTGGACGGCTCATGAAGTAAAAGGTGACAAGGAACACTATAAGACTCGAACATACAGTGACCGAGACAAGATTGAACTTTAGGTTTTCCCATAGTTGAGCAACATCTTGGTAGGAGAGAGTTGAGAGATGAGCAGAAGCTACCCCAATAAGGGGTATGAGCAAAAGGTACATAGCATTGGAAATTAAATAGTGGTAGCCAAGCTTGACATACTTAAGTCTCACAGATAGCAGAAAGTTTGGAAGTTTTCTTCTTTCTTCCGAAGCTTCAACGGATACGTTTCCAGAATCTCGGGTTTGATCCGCCATGAGGTTGGGAGGGGAGAGTTGAATAGCAGGCAAAATGGAAGCAGAGAAAATAAAAAAGAGAGTGTTGGTTTAGGTTTTGTTTGGAAGAGTAATTGTTAGGCTAAGAATGTGAATGAGAACAAAAGTTGAGGAAGATGAATGGTTTGGAAAATAATGAAAGTTGGGATGGTTTTAAAGAGTGTGAGGGGAGAGAGAGAGAAGAGGTGGAGGGGGAGGATAATGGATACAACTACCCCAACGAACTTTTAATGGTTACATAAGGGGGCATTGAATGAGCCAACTGGGTTCACTCATGTAGGTGTTTTTTAGCCTTGTTGTTTTCTTGTTATTGCTGCTTTGCCACTTTCCGATTGATTCAGAAACGGGTAGGGCACTGCCATACCACCCACATGCATGCGTGTTAATGGACTCCTACTCTAGATTGGTAAACAGTCTTCAGTTTTGGTCAAAATCACACGTTATTGATTGGTGAACTATAAATAAACAAATTAATTATCTTTATACGTCTCCTTTCTCTCACTTTAGTAATTCTTCTTCTTCCTTTTAACTTCCTCTCTTTCACAAAACAAACTCTCCATCCCATACGCCACAATATAAAATACTTTCTTACTTTTATCTCTGTTTCTTCCGATAGAAATTATAGCTTTTCTTGTTGATGTAAATGAAAAAATTATAAAAATTAATTGTGTTATTTCACCATTTATTAAAATGTTCTTGGGTTTATTTGATTAAAAAAAATGAGTAGAAGTTATATTTGAATAAGTAGTTGATAGTTATGAAGGAATCCGTTACGCAAATGAACAAAATTGTTAAAAGATGGGCTTCAATTATGGAATTAAATATGTGTTATATAATGAATTGGAAAAAAGTCCTAAATTTTTTATCAAACCAATATTACAAATGTTTTGTTCATACGCATAATTCGTTTTATAAATGAAATTTAATATATCAGTCAAATTTAATAAATGATGAAAATAACTAATGTTTATTACAAGCATAAAAACAAAGTACATAAAATTATAAAAAAAAACAATAACACACATAAATAAAAGAAGGTAGACTACTCCAATATTATTCATAAATAATTGGATTGTATCAATTCTCAAAAAGACATATTCGAGATCACCATTAAGATTATGGGATATGATATTCAAACTTAATTGGATTATTTGCTTACCTTGTTGTAGTCCTTGTACATCACTTCATATTTGGTTTAAATATTGGGGAGATGAAGTTGATGACCTTGAATTCCAAAATCTTCATCTTCACTTTTGGGGTTTTCTCATTAGTTCATGTTGTTGTCATGATAATTTTATCTTCATTTCACATGTAACATGTTGTTTGATGCAACTCATAAGAATTGTGATAATTTTACTCAATGTGTTAAGTGTTCCTTTCCTATGTGTTAAGTGTTCCTTTCCTATAAACATTGTGTAAAAGTTGTGATAATTTTACTCAAATTTTAATTTATTCTACACACATGCATATTACAAATAAAATTGCAAGAAAGAAAACATTATAGTTTTCGATCTTCATAAAATCAAAAGTGTTTCAATATATAATTTTTCAAGAAAGACATAATGAATTATAGCTGAGAGTATAATTGATTATGCCTCAACACATAATAAATTTTCTCCTTTAACCATAATTCATTATGTCTTCCTAAAAAAATGCAACCCTAAATCACTTTTGTCATGTTAAACTAAACTTCGATTCACCAACTTATTTCACAAAGCTAATAATTTTCATACAAACAATAACCACCACCTTATGTGAATTTTGCTTAACATTGGCCATAACAATGCATTCTCCTATTCAATTTTCACATGCACAACAAATACATTCATGCAAAATTAAAGTTACTATAAAAACTAATTTAGAATCTAAAATAATTAGTAGGTAAAATCTTGATAACTAATGTTAGATATCAATTTAGAAACTAATTTATAATTTTTTATTAATAATAGAAACTATTTTAGATACCAATAGTTTCTTAGGTTATAAAAAATAGTATCTAGCATTCTCTTTTTCTTTCTCTGATTGGTCTCTTAACTTAATCTTGTGTTTAAAAACTCTCAATTAGGTTCTTGTTTTTATCTTGCTATTGCTATAATTATATGTTCTATCATGATGGGTGGGGAAGGTGGTGTATCTGTTTTGATTATGCAAGTTATGATTGATAGATGCATGACCTACAAACAAGAAAGGAGGCTTAAGGTACATCGGGATAACCAAAGTATTTGGTTTATGCAGTGAAGGAAGCCACATTTTTTCCCAACAATAACTACATCATAGTTGCATGAAGGTTAATGGGAGTGGATTATGCAGCTGAGAGACTACATAGAGACAAGGTTGCCACTATAGAAAAGCTTTCTTAGAGGTTGCTACTAAGGAATTGAACAACCTTGGAACATAACATGTCTTAGAATCACTAGTGCAAAACATGTCCTTCACTTGTATAATGGGGCTGCCATGAGGCATTTCAATGAACGTTTTGCTTTTATTTATGTTTGGAATGGTTTCAACATCAAGATGTACAAAGGGTAGAGGATGTGTTTTGTGTGTGGAAGGTGTATACCATCTATGAGGTTCAGTTTTTGGTTAAACGTAATATATTATTGTTTTGGTTTTATCAGAGAATTATGACTTGGGTCTAGATAGTCTAACTACTTTTTTTATAAGAGTTGAAACACTTCTTAAGTGTTCAATGTTTATTTTAATTTATTATTTTTTTACCGATAAAAAATTTAATCAATATAACAATTTATTATTTAATGATTTTTTTTGCATATATTATAAGTGAAACTTTTCTATGAATTTATTGATGACCACAAATATGAAAAATGAAAAAAATGCAAAAATAGAAAAGAAAATAAGTTCTCTATAATGAATGAGTCGAAATAAATTATTATGGAAAGTTGCGATCAACGTATACAAATGTATAAGATTTGTCTTAGCGAACTACAATCAACACTCTTATACCACAAAAATATATGTAATAAAAATAATTAACTCCTAGCTAAACAAAAATAATATAATACACATGTATACCGCTGGATAACTTCTGCACATGAACACATTTAACAACGTCCAATCTTCATATATATCAGGGAATGAACTTCATGAATCTGTTCAACAAATGAAGATGGTTGCAAAAAAAATTATGTATATATTAGTAATTTTTATTCGAAGAGAAAACAATACGAAGAAAGTTAGTAAAATATTTTCAAATACACTAATCTATTATTATATTTGTACTCAAATATTGGTGAAAGAAATTGATAGGAGTTACACGAGAAAGCTATGAAGCTCGGACACTCCTTTTAAATGGTGTGTCGATGTCCGATACGAGTATCGGACACTGACACTCGTATGACACATGTAGGACACGTATTCGTGAAGTTTATGGTTTAGGGTTTAGAGTTTAGGGTTTAGGGTTTAAGATTTAGGGTTTAGAGTTTATCCAATTCAAAAAGTATTTGTTAGATTTCTGACAATTCTAATACAGTTCTAACACAATTTTAAAAAGAAAAAATACATTATTTTTCTAAAAATTCAAACTTTATTGTATAAATTGTTATTATGATTATAAAAATAAGAAAAAAAAATCTTTGTGAACCAGTCATGAAAAACATCTTTTTGCTCCAAAAAATAATTTGAAACATACTTGTGCACATAAATATTTATTGTCAATTTATATAATTTATAATTATATAATATAGATCCGTGTTTTCGTGTACTACATTTTAGAGATTTTACGCATCTCCGTGTCCACTACAAGAAAAACATGAAATAGACCAATTTTAGAAACAAAAAAAATTAGTTGTTATAGTAACTAAATTAGAGACCATTTTAGAAACTAAAAAAAAAGTGGTTTCTAAATCAGTTTCTATTATTGTTAAATGATTTCTAAATTGGTATCTAATTAGCAACCAAAGTTTAGAAACTAAATAATTGGTAATGGTCTCTAATTTAGTCACTATAGCAACTAATTATTATTTTTCACTAAAAATTAGTTTCTATTTCATGATTTTCTTGTAGTAGTCCGTGTTTGTGTCGTATCATAACAAGAAAGTTTTATTAATTTCATCTTATTTAATAATTTTATTATTAAAATACCCTTCCTTTAATAGTATTTTCCATTCACGATATCTAGTTGCAATCAATAGTATTTTAGAACAAAAAAAATATTTCTTTTATCTGAAATTTGTAAATTTAAATTATATATTAACTAATTAATGTGAAATTATTTATTTATTGTTAAATTTAGGAAGAGTATTCATTGAAAGAGCCGATAAAAAAAGTATTAATTCAAAGAGAAAGGTTAGACATAAAATTTTCAAAATATATTATTAGTAATAAAATATTAGCTGTGAGTTAATTTCCTTTTTATTTTATGATTCTCTCTGAATTTTATAGTTTTTAATAAATTTGAACGGTTAGGCAAGTGTGTTAGATAGTATGTTTCTAACACTTTTCTTTTAGTTAAAAGTGACAAGAAACTATAAAATCATTAATGAAACTCATTATCATATAAGACATTTTGTGTGTTTCTAGTAAATTTTAGTTATAAATTTCAAAGGAGCATGTTCCTAATATTAAATGTGGATGTTACTAATATGCCTATTATGATTAATTTAAAACGAAAATCATTCTTAAAGAAGAGGAGATACAAAATACAATAAATTTAAAAGGTTGAGAAAAGTAGGAGTTTCACGTTTTTTAGCTGTTTATTATTATTATTATTATTATTATTATTATTATTATTATTATTATATATATATATATATATATATATATATATATATATATATATTAGCCGGGGGTTATTATATATATAAAATTTAATATGTAAATTAAATTATAGCAAATTTTAAAATAAACAAATATAGTTGAATATATAAACTACAGTTTTTATATTTACAATGAAAAAACTAATATATGTAATGTAGTGAGAAAAAAAACTTGAAGATTATAGTATAAAATAGTGCCAAAAAGTTGTTTTTATTTATCTTTTTTTTATATAGAACTTCATTTAAATATGACTATGGAAAGTTTTTGTTTTATTTATTTATTTTTATATAAAATTTCATATTAAATATGATTAAGGAAATTGACATCTGAACTAAAACACATCAAGATTCAATAATAATCATTACACAAAAAAGTATTATTGAAAAAACAAAACAAAAGGAGATTAGGTGATACTAAATTAATTTTATTAATCTATATTTAAAGGCAACTAAATTTGGAAATGCACATTTTGGAGAGAAACTAGTTGAATCCCTACCAAGCAGTGTATTTAATTTATTTGATTATTCAACTCCAGGTTTGCTTCTTACTAGTATAATCATAAGTGTGGTTTGTGTTTGTCATTAAAATGCTATAAAATCATTGAAGAGGTATGGCAATATCATCTCTTATCTGTACCATTAATAATCTCACATATCTTAGCTTCTGGATGCAGTGTGAGCTTCATTGTTATTTTCAAGCCTTCATTGTGATATGAAACTACTATAATGGCAATGGCTATACTTTTTTACACATATATTAAGTGATAGGCTAACTAACATGTGTCTGTTTTCTTCTCTTAGGTCTCATAATCAATCAGATCGACTAACTGTATTTTGAAACTCAATTTCCTCTTCAATTATGTTTAGGTTCAAAACATTAATCTTAGCATAACACAACCTCATGCTTTAATGGAATACTGGCATAATTTGGCAATTTGGCAATGTATATAGTTGAAAACATTCATATTATGTCTCGGTACTAATGCTATTATTTCAACTCTATGATGGAAACTGAAAGTGCTAATATGTAATAATAATGAAAGATAACATTAAGCTGTATCATACCAAATTAAGGGATTAATTAGAAGTTAATAAAAAAAATTAAATTAAATCAATTTTATATATAGAAGGACTCATTTATCATTTTTATACTTCAAACACTTGAATAGTCTAAATTTTGAATAAAAAATGAAAATCAATTTTAAGTTATAGTAAAAAAAAAATTTAATCCATAAATTAAATATAATTCAAGGTCGCCTAATTTATGCGAAGATGGTTTATTGATAGTTATATGTAAATTTTAGTTATATCATATTTAATTTTATATTACTAAAAAAATTATTATAATGTCATAAATATAAACTTGCATATATTCATTTTGTATGAGAAGTAATAGTATTCTGTCTTTAGGTTGGTCTACTACTTTCACGTTTTATCATATAAACTTTTGTTTGGTTTTATAAGATGATATGGTTGAGAATTAGCAAATATGAATTCGGGGTAATATGTATACTGGACAGCTAATTTTGATACAAGTTTCTATTGGCCTAAAATTTAAATTTTGAATTTTATATAAGATAAATGTATCATGTGAATGAAAAAAAAGTATTTTTTTTCTAAAACTATTTTTTCTCAACAAGTTAAAAAATGTAAATAAAAACTATTAAAACTTGGATTTTATATTTGTTTTTGCTTTAAAACAAAAATTATAAGTATATCTTTTAAAAGTTGTAAGATAATAAATCTCATACAAATAAATTAAGATCTCGATTAAATATAAACAATTTTAAATATAATAAATAATTAGTTGTTATATTTACTAAATTAGATATTATTTTAAAGACTAAAAATATTATTGGTTTTTAAATTAATTTTTATTATTAATAAATAATTTTTAAATTAATATATAATTAGTTACGTAAGATTTTTGTTATTAAATTTAGAATTTAAATAATTAGTAGTTAAAATTTTAGTAACCAATAATAGATATAATTTAAAAATTATTTTTTAATAATAAAAATTAATAATTTCTTTAGTTTTTAAAATAGTTTCTAATTTAGTCTTTAAAATTGATTTTCATTTAATAATTTTTTTTAATAGTATTATATGACTAAAAGTATTTTTTGAAATATTAAAATAGCAAAGACATGTATAACCATTTCTCTGTATAACCATTTCAAAATGATGAGTTGTTATAAACATGTATATAAAAATATAATTCTAATTGTTTTTACTAATACTTGCCTTCTAATATATTAAATATTACATATTTGATATTAATAATTATATATAATATTTGTTATAAACGTATTAACAAGTTTTTCTTAAGGATATAATATTAGGCGCAGTCAAATTAATACAGTGAAAGTGTATTGATTGAAAACAGTAATTAATTAGCTTTAATCCTTATAAACAAAAACAGTAACATGTGAGACCAATTTAAAGATACCAAATCAGTTATGATTAAGAAGTGACTGGTGACCATTTAAATATAAGCAAAACATGTATTATTGATGTTTTTAATTATTTTTTGCTAGAACTAGATTTTTACGGGATAATCTAATTTAATAGAATAATTTATCGTACACTTCATCATCATAAAACTCTAATTCTAATTTAAAATGATACCGATAAATCTGTATGGAAGTTTCGCCCTAAAATAAATATGTTAATCAACGAATGATAAAAAAATCTTAATTAAACTTATTTTTAGCTTTTAAAAATATCTTAAAGTTCATTTTGAAATTTTCCTTTTAAAATCATTCATTCCCTATCAATCTTATATTTATCACATTAAATTTTAAATGTCGTATCAGCCTAATAATTTTACATCACTTACAGTAAAAAAATTAAACTAATCTATATTAAACGAGAAATTATTAGTTATATCCAAAAAAAAAATTATTAATATGACCACAATTAATAACCCAACAATGAAAAGAAAAAGAAAGCATGGAAAGTAAGGTAAGATACATGGAAACTTTTAAATTTTGTGAACTCTTAAATCATAGGATATTTTTTTGATTTTTTTTTTAAATATTTTATAATCCAAAAATCATCAAAAGATGTATGTGAACGAAATTATAAGTCACAAGAATTTTTAACCAACATAAGAAAACATTATTAAATAATAATTAAATTTAGAGACAAAAATAATTAGTCAATATATTAATTAAATTAGATATTGTTTTAGAGACTAAAAAATTATTTGTATCTAACGTAGTTTCTATTATCAATAAAATATTATAAAATGATTTCTAAATTGGTATCTAAATTAGTTACTTAGGTTTTAGCAACTAATATTTTAGATTCTAAATTAGTCTCTAAAAGATTAATAGAGACTAATTTAGAATATTAAATAATAAGTAGCTAAAATCTTGGTAACTAATGGTTAGATACTAATTTAGAAACTATTTTATAGATTTTTATAAGTAATAAAAACTACTTTAGATACCAATTATTTTTATAATTTATAAAGTTGTCATTAATTTAGTCAAATAGTAACTAATTATCTTGGTCTCTAAAATTAGTTTTTTTTTTGTAGTGCATGTCACTCTCATTAGTGTAATGATGTAAGGTTTAGGAGGTTGGAATGATTTTGATTAACTCAAGAAGTGTTGGAGAAGAAGAAGATTGCAAAAGCATATCCCATGATGAATCAAATTCATAACGCACTAAAAAATTGATGACAAACAACATGGAAAACAAACACATTTTGCAAAATAAATTATAAATTGATTGACTTGGAAGTGGAAAAGAATACGCCACCTTTGTGTCCAAAAGGATATACGTTCAGGAAGATTCATCACTTGAAGTTTACGAATATTAGAATCAAGACAAAGTAGATACTATTTTATAAACTAAAACACAATTAGTATTAAAATAATTTCTATCATTAATAAAAATTTATAAAGTAGTTTCTAAATTGACATTAACTACCAAGATTCTAACTAATTATTTTTGTCTATAAATTAGTTGATATTTAATTATTTTCTTACAATGCAAATTAAAAGGAGAAATGAAAGGAATAACATATTCCTTCATTTCGTAAAATAAGTCAAATTCAACAAAAGTTATATGTGAGATCAAATTTAGTTATATGTTTATGCTTTCTTTGAGGTCTTCCATTGTGTTTATATGTGAGGAGAAAACAACCTATGTTGTATACCATGGTCAATGAAATATTTGGTAAAATGTAAGTGTTCTTTTGTATTATGAAATCATCAAAGGCTTAACATTTATTATGTTGGAGAAATATACAAGAGTATTTAGAAAAGACATCAACGAAAAATTGTAGAAGAAACAATATAGTTTTTGTAGAAACTTTGTTGGGTCTTTCAAGGTGAATTCACTAACCATCTTCCCCTCAAGTGTGAGTCCCTTCTAAGTGTGAATCAAACCTATATAAAGGATTGACAACTCCTCTAATTCAAAACCTTAAAGCAATGAGTTTCTAGGTCTTCTTCCTTATATGTTGTTCAATTTTTTAATTTATATTTGATGTGGAACTTATACTTACACTTGGATTCCTAACACTTAAAATATTATTTCCTCGGTATAATGTATTTTAACATTATAATAGTGTGGATAGAATTCAAAATACACACCATTACTGAGAGTAAATTTAGAAACAGAGAGAAATTATTTAGTTATGGACAATACATGAATAAAATTATTTAGAATAGGATGTTTTAATGATTTAGAAATTTAAAAATAAGAATGACCTAACATGAGAAATTGAGAAAAGCCTATGAATTAGTGGGTTAAAAATATCAACCCAATCTGTCAAATTTTGGTGGGTTGACAATTGGATTTAGTTCAACTTACTTTATCATCCTAATATTTTGTTTCTGGTTGAGTAAGAGAAAAAATGAAAGACATGGATACCACTCTCGATAGAAAAAACGCACGCGGAAACAACACACATAATCATGAATTAACTGTAGAAAATAAACAACACAAGATTTAACGTGGTTCGATCGCCAACTGCAACCTACATCCACACGGACAACTATTAAATTTTCATTCTGTCCTGTTGCACACCAATTACAAGTACAATGATCTCTTTAAATAGAGATTATAAAAGGGACACAATAATTAAGCCCACTCACTAAACATGGTGCATAGTCAGCTCAACCCAATTGATCTTGGCTTCATACCCAATCTCCCACTTAAAGCTACGGAACAATGTTCACCTGCGCTTCAACTGTGTACAATGATTAAGCCCACTCACTAAACATGGTGTCTAGTCAGCCCAACCCAATTGGTCTTGACTTCATACCCAACAATCTCCCACTTGAAGTCACAGAACAATGTTCACATGCGCTTCAACTGTGTACATGTACTTCTGTAATTTGTCGACGAAACTCAATGTTCCACCTCTAGTTACCACCAGCCTTCTTAATCATTTTGAAGACTTCGTTAAAACTCCCCTGAGTTTCAACATGTCAGTCACTGACCCGTTCTCTGTTCCTACCAACTCCCACTTACAGGAACTGCTGGATCCTGGAACAACCTAAGAACAAACACTCTCTATATTCAACAAGAAATTTTCTAGAGAAGTTTCAACTGCTGGAATACTGGTTCTCCTAACCCACTGTCGTCTAGGAACCTCAGCTGAAGCACAACCCGTGCTCCCACTGCCACAAGTACCTCTGACTAGTCTACCTGAACCTTTCCATGCTCGCTCGTTCA
>Ga0123342_1006000_pt1 | contig 17164 bp, 8 predicted proteins | sample Turbeawhitnodule_FD_89960 | JGI IMG/M metagenome (GOLD analysis project Ga0123342, IMG submission 89960) | Root nodule microbial communities of legume samples collected from Mexico - Turtle bean Mexico white nodule | ecosystem: Host-associated > Plants > Roots > Nodule | place: Mexico: Nepantla... | reverse complement strand
GTCACACTTTGAAGACATCTGAGAGAAAGTTCAGAGCGTGATTCTTCAGGAGACACAGTCGCGAAGACAGGGCTGAGAGTGTTACGAAGCGATTCACCCACGTTCGAGTTGCCGGCAGGATCAGTATGTTATGTTGATAATTCTATATATTATAGGGTGGAAGAAGAAATTATGAGAGTCAGAAAAAAAAAATTCAACAAAGCAACGGGTTATCAAGATTCAACTTCACAGTCTATGGAAATTGGACCGATACGGGAGTTGCTCATAAACATTAAAATTGGGCCTAGGCCCAGTTATTTGCTCTAACAAGTTTTCAGCCTGACACAAAAGTAAAATAATATTTTGTTTAAGTTGTAAACAAGTAGTGAAAATGTGTTTAATTTTTCTGACATAATAAATTGAAGTTTAAATTTTTGTTATACTTTCCTCCAAAATAAAATGCATACGAGAAAAAAATATTATGCAACAAGAACAACAAAAGAAATATTATATATGAGATGCATGCTTTTACCATAAAAACATCAATAATCCGGGTACTGTTTTAAACCAGTAAATCGGTTCTGCATTTATATTTGTTAACATTAAAATAATTAAGAAAAAGTTATTATTTTGCGGGACTAAATTAATATCACGCGATCATACAAAAATTTCATTTGAAGTTCATTGCACTTGTTGTTTTAAATCTCACATTTATAATTATGTCTCTGTAGTTTTTCAGTAATGGACTGATATCTATTACGTTTCTTTTTTAAAAAAAAGTTACAACTAAATATTTTAAATAAAATTTCTGCTGAAATATTTTAGTACAAAAGTTAATTAAAATATACTTATTAAGTGTGATAAAGTTACTCGTATTCGAGGTTTAATACTTAAAAAAGTTTTTTTCACTTTGTTTTATTTCGACAGGTAAAGTGAATTAGAAAAAAAAAATGTAAAGACAATGTTAGTAAACAATTCATTAGTACCCATGTAAGTATTTCAGCCTTGATCTCCTTAAACCTTTGACATCACTTTTTGTAACAAAAGAGTTATGGTTGGAAAATTAACAAATTATACTCAATAGGATGATTAATCACTAATTATTGAATGTACTCATAGAAATATATAAGTGAGAGATAGGATGAATAAAAATAAAAGCATGAGATTAGTGTGTTTAATTTAAGAGAAAGTAAAAATAAAAAAATTATATTTATTAGAATTGAACAACTATTAAATCTCGATATCAGATATGGATCAACCGATATATATATGTAAAATACATCAAAATAAAAAGGATAATTAATATACACCCAACTATATAAAAAAATCAAGAATACACTCTTAATCATAATTATATTTAATAAGTACAGTACAATAATAACACACTTATATATAAAAATAATTGTCTAATATAGATAAAAATTAGAAGAAAAACAAAAGTATATAATTTAGGAAAAAAAGATAATTGTAGGTGATGAATCTGGCAAACATATTGTTTATTTCTTGCTCTGGTATTTTTGTGTGATAAAAAAGTGGGTAGGTTTTCTTTTGGAAGGCTGACAGTGATATGATGAAGATAAATATGTGTTGCAGAGAGTTTCCATCACTCCTTCTTTACAGAGTCACTACAATGTGTGTTGCCTGGCTGCACACAAACAAAGGGAATCATGCTTACCATAACATGACAAGTTTCTACACACACACACACCTTTTCTTTCACTTTTTCTGCGTTTACTTTTCTTTCCTCCTATCTCATCCCTTTTCTCTTTCTCCCTTACATTCAATCATTTCCATCACCACATTGCCTAATATTTCTATTTTTTTAATCAACACATTTTTATTTTATTTTTTATTAATATGTTAGGCTAAATCGAATTTGATTAATGATAAGCTTAGAATTTGATTTTTGACTTTTTAGAATGTAAGATAATTTAAATTAAAAAAGAAATAAGACGGGTGAGGGAGTAATTGATGCGTTATCAATCTCATTATCCAAACAGAAATAATGGTATTTTTTAATTTGAGTTTGTTTTGTTATTTATAGTAAATTATTATTTGTAGTGTGGTTCATAAACGGCGCAGAATCCGCGTCATTAATAAAATTGGTGGTGGTGCGGTTGTGAATTCAATTATTGGCAAAAATTCAACCAACCAATTTGAATTAAAATGATTATGAAAGAATATTGAGATCCTCGTCATTAAACAGTATATTGTGTTCTTTTGTTCTCTGTTTCTAGCCATCGACATAGCTTCATCTGCTATTGTTTCCGAATCTCACTGCAGATGTCACCATGTGGTTCATCTGCCCCCCGCAAAAAATAATAACATTATTTAATTAGCTATCTATCACTGATTTCAGCTTTTAAACAAACTAATTCATAAAAGTACTCACACTAGTGTTTACCAATGATTATCCCAACTTCAAAATATAATTTATTAGAAGCATGATTTGACGAAAAAGAAAACCAACCAAATGAAGTTAATTTTTATGAGTTAGATCAGACATCAAATTTCTTTCCACACCTAACTTCAATTCATATCAGATCAAACTCGGATTGTATTAAAAGGTTTTTTTTTTAGCAAACAATAAATAAATATAAATATAAAAGGAATAAAAGGGTGTTCCAACTCTTATATAAGAAAGAATCCAGACAACATTTCTGAGCGCTCTAAGTAAAGGTAGACATGAAAAAACAAAGCACAAAAAACTCCTACCTTCATGAAAAGTACCATGTAAAACAAAAAACGTTAAACGACTCCACAACAAAGGAGAATTTAGCCTCTCAAACAAGGAACCAAAAACCAAAGCATGACAAGAAACAGAACGCGCACCTACCGGGCCAAGCAAAAGGAACAAAAGACCAACCTCTAAATCCACGCGACTATCAACGTTTTGCTGCCATAATAATACAAGTAGTTGGGTTATGGACCCAATCTGAAAAGGAGAAATACATCCTTGGAACCTTGTTTTTTAACCAAGCTCACGACTGTACTTGAACCATAGAGAAGATTTCACTTGCATCCACTTTTGCTTGGTTAAACACAATCTCATTCCTATGTTTCCAAATGCACCAAATGATGGAAACCCACATATCTTTCCACGACTTGTTACCTTCTTTGCTAAACCAAGTACAATGAAATTGTTCAAAGTGTTCATTCATAGCAAAATGGTTTACAGAGTTGACCCCGATCCAATTGTGACATGAATTCCAAACAACATTCGTAATTGGACAAGATATCAGTAAGTGGGAGGTTGTTTCCTCCTCGCAACCACAGAAAACACTGAGAATCTACAACGTGAACTGACCTTCTAAGCAAATTTTATTTTGTAGTTATCATGTCTTATAATGCCCTCCAAGCAAAGCATTATGCCGAGGGTGGAATCAACAAACCCCACAGGACACTAAACATAACATTAAAAGCACCTGTGGTAGAACTAGAAATGGTTTCATATGCAGATTTGACATAATACTTACTATTTTGTGGATCTCTTCATAGCCATTTGTCGTCCCAACCAGATTTCAAGGTTTGACCTTCCAGAATAGACATGAATTCATCTACTTGGTCCTTCTCCCACTCAAACCATTCTCTTCTCCACCTGAAATCCCAACTTCAGGTGTCGTTATGCCATTTGTCAAAGCAACATAGGGAGCTATCAATGGTGAGGGAATTATTAAACAACCTTGAAATCACACTTTTAGTTGGGAGTTATCAACCCAAACGTCTTCCCGCAATTTGATTTTTTCACCGGACCCTACTGCCCAATCCGTATTAGAATCAAACCAATTGATACCCTGTCCATCCTCACATGCTTTATTTAAGTCACACCACCATCTAGATGCATGCCTTAAGGTTGTAGGATCAGATAGGTTCCTCCATGAGCCATATTTAGAGACAAGAATATCTTTCCATAAACCGTGCTCAAAAGACCCAAGTGTCCATTTCCATTTACCAAGTACGGCTTTGATGAAAGAATCTAATTGCTTTATGCCTAACCCTCCCTCCACTTTAGGTTTGCATATGTTATCCCATTTAATCCAAGCAACTTTATTGCCCTCAGAATCCCAACCCCAAAAAAAATTGCGTTGAAGCTTTGTAATCTTTTTACAAATAGAGGATGGGACTTTAAAGAACGAAAGATAATACTAAGGAATAACATTCAATACAAAACGAATCAAGCAGACACGATCAACAAATGATAGAGTTTTACCTTTCCAGGTCGATAGCCTCTTCTTCACCTTTGTAATCACCGGGTCCCGAAAGTTAGCTTTAGAAGGGTTCCCCCCAATAGGAAATCCAAGATAAACAAACGGTAAATTCATAATGGTGCAATGGAGTACCTCAGAGAACATTTCTAACACATTTTTATCCACTCCAATAGCACCGATTTTACTCTTAAAGAAGTTAATTTTAAGCCCATAGCAAATTTCGAAAAAACGAAGCATAGCTTTAAAAACACAAAAATTATGGATACTCGGATCACACATGATCAACGTGTCATCTACGAACTAAAGAAGCTTCACCTCCACTTTTTTGGCACCGATTTTCAGACTAGAGAATAACCCCTTTCTAGCAGCATGATTTACTAAACCTGAGAGCCCTTGAGCAACAATAAGAAATAAAATGGTGCAATTGGGTCCCCTTGTCTGAGACCAGTCAGTTTGAAATCCTTAGTTGGGCTTCCATTAACTAAGATAGAGATAGAATAAGATTCCAAACACTCTTTGATTCAATGCACCCATTTTTCGCAAAAACCCATAATAGTCATCATGTAATACAGAAAATTCCAACTGACATAGTCATATGCTTTTTCGAATTCAATTTTTATAATCACCCCACTCTTATTTTTCCTCTTCAATTCGTCCACAACCTCATTGGCAAGAAGAACATTGTCTAACAAACCTCTCTGAGATAAAAAAAAAAAAAAAAAAAAAAAACTAACTCACTTTATTAAATTACATTCTCCTAAACTTTTTTAATTATAAAAAAAAAAAATAAAAAAAAAACCCCCCTAAAAAAAAAAAAAAAAAAAAAAAAAAAAGCTAACTGCGATGAGTCAATCACATTCTCCTGAACTTTCTTGATTCTGATAGACAAAATCTTAGCAACAACCTTGTAGATGCTTACAACAAAAGAAATGGGTTTATACTCATCCAAAGATTGAGGATTGGAAGATTTGGGAATGAGATAGATCAAATAAGCATTACAGCCTTTTGGGAAACAACCGTGGGCATGGAAGTCTTCGATTGCCTCAATAAAATCCTTTTTAATTATATGCCCAAAGTGCTTTATGAAACTAAAACTTAGCCCATTCGGTCAAGGCTTTTGTCACTCCCACATTTCCATACAATTTCCTTGATTTCTAGTTCCTCGAAAGGTGCAATCAGCATGCAATTCTCATATTCTGTTATCTTTTGAAACGGTACATTATCGAAACTGACTACAAAATCGTCGAATGCTGACATCCTATCGGAGAAGAACTTTAGAACTTCATTTTTTACTGTGCTTGGTTCTTCAATCCACTTATCTTGGCAAAGCACCCCATGAATACCACTTTTCCTTCTTCTCCATCTTATCATAGCATGGAATAACTTAGAATTAGAATCCCCGTGCTTAAACCACTGAGACCTGGATTTTTGTTGGAGAAGGGATTCATTGATTACTTGTAACTAACTCAAGATTTCCAAGCGATCCTCATTCTCAAAGTCAGCAAGAAAGTTGTTGTCATCCTTCTGATCCAGCACTTGTATTTTATTCAGGAGCTCCTTTCTTATTGTTTCCGTATAACCAAACACCTCTTTATTCCACTTACTAAGGTCACCTTTAAGCATTTTGAACTTATTTCTTAGACCCAGAACTTGATTACCTTTCACCACGTACTTCTCGCACTTTTATTTCACAAAGCCATTGAACCTCTTGTCCTCCTTCCAGATGTCTAAAAACCTGAAGGGTTTAGGGCCTCAGTCCACCACGTGAGATTTCAGAATTAAGGTACAATGGTCCGATAATTGTCGCCCTATAACATATTGTTTACTATCTGGCCAAATTTGTAACCATTCATTTGAAACTAAGAATACGTCAATCTTGCTCTTTGTCTTGCCATTTGGTTTGTACCAAGTGAACTTTCTCCCTACACAAGGGATATCAAGCAACTCCATCCCCTCAATGAAACTATTGAAACTACATATCTCCCTACTATCACATCTTCCATAACAAGCTCCCCTACGTTCTTCCTTCTCCCGGATTTGTATACTTTACATTTCTATCACAATATTCATAAAAATAAAAAATAACTTTTTGATAAATAAAAATGAAAAATATCTAACATTAAAAAAAATCATTTTTACATTAGGAGACACTGATTTAAATATGATTTAAATAGGAGAGAAACCAAGTATTAGAGCTAAAACAAGAGATAGATAGAAGAAATTTAAATAGGAAGTATGGGGATGAATGGACACGGAAGGGTGATGGACAAAAAGTGTATTATGTGAAGTATGCTTATAAGAGTACATACCATAGTTTTGGAAAATAAAAACAATACCATTTGCATATCTTCTTTTTTGGAGAGTAATACAAAATATGGTACCTACTAGGGATAACTTACTGATACAATTCAAGTAGCCAAGAAGATGACCAAAGACTCAAGAGACAATTCACACTGTGAGCAGTCATCTCAGCAATCAAGTCAAGATCCCACTAAATATCAGACGAACCTCACTTGAAGAAGAACTTGGCATAAACCAAAATATCAACTGTTATTTCTTCTGTTCTTCTTAAAAGACAAAAACATGGTTGTAAATAAATTTCTAACTCTACCCACCTCGTGAAAAAAAATCAAAGAGAGATTCAACAACTAAAAGAAAGATCAATTAATTTTGGCTCACTTTTAGGGTTCAAATAGCAAAATAGGCTAGAGTAGGTTCTCATAGCATAAAAGGGAGTGTACTTAGCAAAATGGGCTTGTACCAAGCCCATTTTTTCAAGATACGACACCTAAAATTAGTGTTTTTAACCTACCTTCTAGAAGTTATGCCTAAAGGTGCGGTTTTGACCATGGTCAACACCCTAGGAAACCCCTCTCCCTTGCCATTTCTACCCTTCACCCATCTTGCCCACTAAGGCACCCCTTCCTATAAATAGGGTGTCTTGCCTCATGTATTTTCAATTTGATTTTGAAATAGAAAAGAAAATCTGCAAAAATTGTGAGTGAGACTTGTGAGCTCTCATGTTGGGTCTTATCTTGAGTAGGTATTATCTCAAGTGGCGGCTCAAGTTATATAGGTCTTAACTTGAGTGAGTAATATCTCAAGTGGTGACACTTGCATCACTCATCTTAGAGCCTCTTTGCTCCAAGTGGCGTGACTTTCTTTCTTTCCATAAGATCTCTTCATCCCTTCCTCTTTTATCTTTTATTTACAACTCCTTCCATTTCATACATGTCTTCTTGTAATCTTTAATTTGTCCTTTGCTTTGTTATTCTTCTTTACTTATTTCTTGTCTTAATTTCCACTACATCATTTGTCACCATATTATTGTCTTTTTCTCTTTGCCCTTCTGAAGTGAACATTCACACTTACTTAACCACTTGGTTAAGTTCGTGTCCAATGGGAATCTTCTTAGGATTCTCACCTTAAATTGCTAAATCAAAATCATAAACAAGAGCAACCAATTAAAATGTGCAATCCTAAAATCAACTCACATCACTTACATAGCGGAGGGGTTCAACTAGGTAATAAGATATGTCTTTTCTGTGATATAAATAACGAAACAATTAGCCATCTTTTCTTAACTTCCTGAGTCATAAGAAGTGTGTGGGAGTAGTACAATGTATGAGTTTGATTCACCTTAATTAAAAAAAGAGAACAATATATGAGTGGGAATCACTGCAACACTACTTACCAAAGAATGGCTTTAATCATTTCAACTTGCTTGAACTGAATTGTACTTGTATGGACTAGTATGACCTATATAACACCTGGAATCGATTAAACAATTGTTGAGTTGTCGGTTGCTCATTGTTCTTCAATACTTCACTCCTTTATATTTCAAAGCTCTTTTTCCTTAATGACGTAGCACTCGGTAAGGGTTGACCTGCAAAAGGTACTCCGACGATCAAGTAAGTACTATGTATAGAAAGAATATAGTGAGAACTAATTAAAAAACGCACCTTACTCCAATGTAAAGGGTTTATTTATGGCATTTAGCCATGTGTCATCTAAATGATAAGCCGAATCTATCATGTATCAGTGTTAACTAATTTCTAGGATGACTATCCTGATTTCTCAGACATTATCCGGATTTAAAGGGATGTGATCCTGATTCTTAGGGAGTCTTCACAACTACTTTAACTGTTATTTATTATAATTGTGCTTTAAATATGTTTTTGACCGGTCCGTCAGGCACCGAGGCCGAGTGACATGGCTCGTTCAGTAACTGACCGGTACATGAACTAAAAAGAAAACAAAGTATGGGACTATGTATGGATAGCTATTATTTGGAGTATTTGGGTGCACAGAAACAACATGGTCTTTAGGTATCGTAAGGTTGACGCCGAGGAGGTTTTTAATTTAGCCTAAGTGCATGAACATGGATAACAAACAAGTATCCAAAGGCAAAGTTTTCCTACTAGAATTTAAGCCTAATTCTATCCATTAAGTTAATGAGATAATATTCTAAAAAGATGGCAAAGGAAAAATGTTGTTGTGATACCATACAGGAATGAATTATGAGGGCTCCAAAATTATTATGAGACCATTTATGCTAAACGATGCGATTAGCTGAGGGTTAATGGATTAATACGATGAAAGTAAATAAACTTTATTAATGCAAAATAGGACATAGGGAGTTAGTACAAAAATCTTACTATAATATGCAAGATAAAAAAGATACAAGTAACAAGATGTTGAGATGTAGTTTTTGTAGTGCATGAAGTCTTGTGTGTGCTATGTTATGAGTACTATTTTTTCTATTTTCCTTCCACTGTATCAAATATAGTTACAACTACAGTTGAACATCGATAGGTTATACATAAACAAGAGCAGGTGGATAAAAGAAATTGGGAAGCAAAACAGGAAAAATTACAATGATGCTCACAAACAGGAATCTTTTCTTACAAAAGAGGAAGGTTCTAAGCTCCTAAAGGTCTCATCATCCTTGTCTCATTATATATTTTTGTTTGAAACCTTGAGGAGAATACAAGGGTTTAAAGTCTTTGATTTTCTACAAAAATAATTTTATATGTTAAAAGCTACATTTGATGTTAGTTACTATAAAAGAGGAAGATTTCAATCAAAACAAAGTACTTTTTCTATAGGAGTTTTGTTCATTTTGAGGATAAAAGTCATGGAGTGTCTGATTAAAACTCTTTTGTGTAATGTATATTGTAAAAGGGTTAAAACACCCCAAATGCTTATCTATTTACTTAATTCTTTATTTCGGAAAATAACTTTCCTACCAAACTACATGAATGGAAAGAAAACTTTATTTATATTTCTCTTATACTCCTTTTTTTTTATACTTTTCCATATAAGAATTTATCTTCCGCACTTCTTGCAGGGACAATCGGGTTCAGAAGGGGAGAAGGAGTTAAATAGAGCTTGAACTCAATTTGCGAGTCTAATAACAAAGTAAAAATAACGTCTAACATGCAAAAGGAATAGAGAAGTAGGTCCAAATTTAGATTGGTTCACTCTATCACTTGGACTACGTCCAATCCCTTTAAGCAAACAACTTAAGATATTTTCACTAATTTCATCACCTCTACAGGACAAGTATTCTACACCTCTTCAAGTACAAGTACTATACATCTATCTAAATACACGGAGTTTCAACACCTCTTCGAGAACAAGTATAAACCTCTCTAGGACAAATCATAATCTCCCATTGAGATTAAGACCTCTCAAAGTATGAGAAAAACACTCTCGAAAGAGAGAACAATATAAGTTCACAGAGTATACTTCACATTATGAAGAATTTACAATGGTTAAGCACACAACCCAACTCACTAGACGCCCTAATGTAGTAGGTACAATTTGTATAAGGCACAACTTTCTTTTATATTTTTCTTATGTATCACTTATTTGTTCTTCATCGTCGCCTTCTAGGTATCTATATACCTTTTTAGATGATGAATGTTTGAGGCATGTGTATTGTTCTTCATCATATAGTCATGAGACTTCCATTTGAAAAATTCTACATTGAAGCATTTCTTGCGCGTCTTGAACATGTGATGTAATTTGAAATATTTTTTATTTTTTACAAATGAGAACATTGATGTTTTAATTCTAATTAATTCGTAATTTGTTTGAATATGCATTGTTTCTCTTTCTTCGTGTCATTATACATTTTATAAGTAACTTCAACTTTAATGAAATATCTGCACCTTGAATAGTTAATATTACATATTTGACCTTTGAAATGTTTCTTAATTCGTAGAAAATTGAACGTTGAATAAGACATTTCAAAAGGAATCTTTTGTTGTAAAAGTTTCAATGTGTCTTGATCATTGTTTAATTTTCAAATCTTTCTATGTTTGTAAATCTTTAATTATTCAAGTTTGATTTGGCTCTCCTCACTGATTACACAAATCAAGTATTGTAGCTCATTCGTTTTTCTATTAGACGCTCTATAGGAAACTTTGAATTTAAACTATTTTATGCATCTCAAGTGATGTAAGCAATTTCTGGAAACAATTTGAACAACACAATCAATAATAATCATCATTTAAATAAATGAGTATCATTGAATCATATTCTTTTAATTTTTCAGAATCACAAATTATAAAAAAAAACCCTTTATTTCAGAAATTTCACTATTAATATATTTTTCAAAAGGTTTCAGACTTTAATCATAATTTATTTCATCAAAACATAATTTTTCGAAAAATGTTTTAAGAATGATTTAAATATACTTTTGTTTCCCCCTTTAGTTTAACATTGTAAATTTGAAAGCTTTCTAATATTGATTTTATCTTAATCGTTAAGGTGTATCAATACATAAAATAATTTAAAATTATCATACAATATATATTCAATTACAAAATTATTAAAACAATAAAGATATACAATTTTTTAATTGCTCTATTTTACATTCAGAATATGAAAACTTTTCAGAATTAATTAATCAGTTCTTTTGAATGAAAACTTTGATTTGTATGAATTAATGTTGGCAAAAGGATGTTTGAAAATAGTCAAGCAAGGTGAGAAAGCCTTATAAGAATATTAAAATTGAGTTTAGACATTTCTCGATATGTTAGACTGTCTAACGCGTAAAGATGAAGTGATTGTTTAGTATGTAGAAAACAAAGTGTCTGCCTAATGCGTTCATGGTGACTATTTCGTCTAACTCGTCTTGTCCTTTGGAATTGTCCAACACGTTGAACATCCAAAGATTATCTAACGAGACAATTTAATGCATCTTGGTACAATGAGACCGTCTAGTAAGTCTTTTTACAATGAGACTATCTAGTGTGTTACTTTATTCCTTTGAACATATAAACTATCTAATGAACTTAATTATGAGAGATCAACTAACAGTTCTAATACTGTAAGATCGTCTAACAGGTTTAGTCTTAATAAATTGTCTAAATCTACACAAGGGTAAATTTGTTAGAAATCTTAACTCACCTTATAAGATTTATTAACATCAAAACTAATAGATTATCTTAACATAAAAATGTGGCTTTAGAGTATCTATTAGGTACTCAACCGGCTAGCGTCTTAACATTTCTTTCATCTCTACATTTTTCATTTTTTTTCTCTCTTAAGAAATAAACATATACTAACTAATCTAAATGCACAAATGCGTAATGCGTCATGAAGTTTTGTTGTGTGATAAGTGAATAGAAAATAGATAAAAGAGTAGAAATAATGTAAGAAAATGAAGCATAAAAAGAAGAAGAAAAACCGATGCAAATATTTGCCTAATCTCCCGGGATTCTGTCAGATGGTTCAGTTCTTTGTTGTTGTAGTACTAAAAAGAAGTCATAAAGATTGAGAACAGAAAAAATAAACTTGGACTCCATGTATCCACACTCATCAATTTCACAACCTCAAATAATTGTGGATGATGAGATTGGATAATGTTGGTTCTTGACTTAGAACGATCGTACCTGTTTTTATGAAATCGAGAGAATATAACAGAAGGGACTAAACAACTACCCTTTTCTGCATTTCCAACAGTTTTATGGGCTAGTCTAAAAGATCCCTCAATTCCTTTTCTTTTTTTCCACAACAAAATTATATAATATTTCCATATCCTTCACCTCTGCCTTTTACGATTGCCAAACCAACTCTCTATGGATCCTTTTATACTTTCTAAAATCAACTAAATTCTATGATTTTAATTATGCATGTTTTTAAATTACTTAAATATTGATATTTTAAAATAAAATAAAATTGATTCTCTCCTCAATTTTTATACGTTTAAGTAGGTGGGTTTTTCAATAGGATACAATTTCAAATAGAAAATGATGATTTGAAAATTTTAGGTTGGAGAAAATTGGTGGAAGGACTAAATATGATTTTCAATAGGTAAGTCAATATATTCATTAAAAACATGTGAAACCTCATAAACACATGTTGACCATGCAAAGTCTGAGAACAGGATAAACTAAACATGAAAAATTGAAAACCAAATAAAAAACATTTTGTCACAACACCCAAAACTTACTGGTTTGAATATGGCAGCACCAAAATTACTTGAAATGCTATCTTCTACCAAAAATATTCTTGTCTACATTTAAATTATGTGCATCTAAATGTGTGGGGACATTAAGAATGATTAAGGTATAATACATACATAACAATTTTGATAAAAAAAAACTTAGAAATGATTTGAAAAATACATAATGTATGTATAGATATGTATAGGTATGGTATGAGATTGGAAGTATTTTGAGAAGCAAAGGAACATCATCCATGGAGTAGCCCCCATGATGGGTTTGGATCTTCCCTTGTTCCAATTGTAATCCTTTTCGTGACAATGACGCATCATGTGCCTCTTTCTAACCTCTTATTATTCTTTTCCCTATAACTCACTTCTTCAAAGGTGATAATCTTCATTGAAACTTGTGCTTTACTTCCTCATCCATTCCTTTTCCATTACTATATTATACCACCTCTCTCTCTTGCATATTCCCCAAGTTGATTAGCCACTATAGTTAACCATCACTTTATTCCTTCTCTAATACCTCTTCAAACACTTCTCTTTCTTTACATTGCTTCATTCTTAACTTAGCTTCCCAACTTACCCTCCATCATAACCATCCACCATCACTAAACTTTTTTTCTCATTATTTTATGCCCACGCCACCTTTTAGGACACTTCGAAGAGTAAAGACAAAGAAACGTAAAAATCAAGCCATGGGATTAATTACATGCGCAGGCACAGATCCAACATCACATGCTAACTAAATTATTATTTCACATCCACTCATCATTTTCCAATCTCTACATACATTCTACGTATATATTTATAAATACACACACACACACTAGTTACCTGAATTTAACTCTTGCACTTTCCCTTTACCAATGGGTTGCCAATGATTGAAGCAGAGAAACAAGATATTTCTATTTGTTACTTTGGAGCTGCTCTTTTTTTTCAGTTAAAAAATACGTTGCAAATTTTACATACATACTATAAAATAATTTTGATATCCTTTTGTAAACTAGAAAAAGTGGCTGGTAAAAAATGATAAGAAAATGTTACAAAAGTGTTTTCTTTTATAAAACCTATATCCTATATCACACTAGTTAGATATAGCTACAAAAAGTTTGCTTGAAAAAGGAGTTATTAGAACTTCGAAATATTTCTACAGTGAACTTTCGGATAAAAGGTTAATTGTCATCATAAATCGAACTTGGCATTACCTTTATCTAAAGAATTATAAAGAGAAGACGTTATAAATAGATGTCGTATAAAAATGAGAAGATAACGTAGACCACTGCATCGTTTAAGGCTTATTTTAAGGACATTTAGACATAGACACCACCATTAAGTTAGCTGGGCATCTCTGTAAAGTTTGTAATAATTTTGTAGTTTCATAAAAAAACATATAAATAATTTTTTCTCTTCTCTTCATGGTAATGGTAATACCCTACTGTAATATCATTCTCAGTCTCTGCTCATTAATTGTCCTTTTGTCCATGCTTGCTAGTTAAAGCAAGAACAAGATTAGTTTCACTCTCTCAATGTATTTGGCTAGTTAAATGTAAAGCTCAAGTCTATTTTGTTAATAATTAAAAAAAAAAAATTCACAAAATATTTTATAATTGAAAATATAGATAAATTGGTCGAAGTCGATAAATATTCAAATACAAACAAGATGTGCATTGGAGAATTGTTTAAATTTTGTTTAAAAATAATTATATATTTAAATTTGATCAAATGTTATAATATATGAACTGTGTTTTAATTTTTTTTTTCCAGCTTATCATGTTATTTGAGCCAAATATTAATCACTTTTAACACTAACTATTTTTTACTACAGAACTGAATACAGCTTGAATAAAGTCTCTTTGTCAGTTTCCCTCGAATCAATAGCATTTTTGCAACTTCACTTATTCATAAAGTTCAACACAAATTCCGGTGTAAATACCCAATAGAGAGTCTCTAAGAGTATATTTTTATAAAGTTATTTTATTCAATCATTCTTTGTACTAATTATTTTTTATTAATTCAATTGGTAAATTAAAAAAAAAAAAGCAAATTGAATACACAAATTTTTTAATTTTTTTAGAACTATTTGATTTTTCATTAAGTTCAATTCAGCAGACAACATTTTCTTAAATATAAATAAATTATAATAATATACTGCATAATAAAAAATAAATATATGATTTAATAAAGTTTACTGAACACTATTAAGTTAATATCTGCATCTCAAATTTGAAATAAATTTTATATTTGTATTTATGTAGTCTTATGGTTAGTATTTAGTTATATTATTTTTATACATGAACTTAAATTTCTTTAATGAAGGATCAAGTGATTAAAAGAAATTATAAAAATTTGAAGACAAGATTTACTCAATTTGTTTTAAATTAGCAACTAAATTTAATGTAATTTAACATATAAAAAACACTTTAAAGATATTAATTGTACTAAGAGTTACTTGTAAAGAAGGAAACATATATATTCTTGCTATTATCTTATAAAAGTCCTAAGTGTTTTTAATAAATATAAATTGTTTGAAAAAAATATCAATTGATATCGAGTGTGAATTTTACACTTATACACTTAATAACTCTCACTATAACATAATCCCAATCAATTCAACTATTGAATAATATAAAATTACACGTCTGATCATATAGGTCGAATTTCATTTAAAGGAGATATTGGTTAGCTATATGTTTTTAGGAAAAAGTTTCTTATATTTCAAATAAGATATTGTTAATCAAAATAGAATAAAAATATTTGTATAAAATTTGAATTCAACAGTTGGATTAATTAATTTTACACTGTATAATAGATATGTATAACGCCTTTTTTTAAAATACCAAAAACCCATGTATAAATAAAACATATGTACACCTATTCGCGCACACACTAGTTTATAAAATATTTTATACGCGTATAATATTCTATTTACAAATAATTTGTATAATCGTAGTTAGGTGGTATATGATGTAACATAATAACTTATGTAGAAGTTTAATCGCATTCTAAAGTTTTGGAGGAATATGTCTGAATTTGTATATTTTAACTTCAATATATATAACCAAATCATTTTTGTTGCAGAAAAAAGTTCAGGTAAGTATATAAGGACTCGAGATCTCACCAAAATTAGAACATATCTCATGGTCTTAATTATACTTACAAACTAACAAAATTTTAAATTGATAAGGAAATGTGAACTGTTATGAAATACGAGTCTAATCTATCTTCCGTATACATAAATAAACGAGAGAGAGAGAGAGAGAGAGAGAGAGAGAGAGAGAGAGAGAAATAATTCACATAATTAAGAATTATATAAGTGTGATTTCCTTCTCCGTTTAAAATTGAAATATTATGAGGTCAATATTTGTTTACGTAAAGCAAACTAGTTTACCCATATCGAGAAAAGTAGTGTTAGCTTAAAAATATTATTAGCATGAGATTTTATTGATATGGGGATCTTAAAAGAAATATTAAAAAGAAAATGAAACAGAAGAAATGTTTTAGTTATTGGGTGATGAGGTGGAGATGAAATGACTTAGTAACGAAAAAAAAGAAAACAAAAAGAGTCTCCCAGCTTGACGAGATGACAGTAAATCCTCCAGTGGGGTGCGAAATATGTAAGAAAAAAATGATTGAATTCCACGCTTAGTGATAGAATTCAAATATGGCGTCTAATAAATATAATTGGGATATATAGTGGGAGAAAATTAGAATTAATTTGTTATAAAAAGACAAAAAAAAAAAAGGTAAGAGTTAAAAAAAAGAACAAGTCTCACCGCTTTCTCTTGGATCTCCTGTTATTTATTCCATTCCTCAATCTGTATCGCAGACAAAATAAAAACTTCTTTCATCAATCCCAAAGCTGTAGCAAATACTTGACCTTATTGTACACATTCATGCATAATTGTCAGACCACATACGCACATAGGTAATTTCTCAACCCTATCCAACTAGCACTCATCAATTCCATTACGTAACACAACCCACCCACCTCATCTACTCTGTCTTCTTCCACTTTCCCTAACATTCATTTCCACCCATTCAATTAATCTAACACTTTCTTCAATCAACCCACAACATTCATCCTCCACACCGCCAACAATTCAACCCCAAATTCGCTCAATTCTCGCTTCTATTTCTTCGATCAACACCGATCATTCACCAGATTCGTATATAAGAAAAAAAAAATTAAAATAATCCACACAGACAAGAACGGAAATCCCATCAAACCAAACCATGAAATCGAATTAAAAGGAAAGCAATTGCAGATTGTAAAAATTGGAGGATTGCAGAGAATTCAACGCTATGTTGATTGGATTAATGAACATATACGATTTGGGGATCCAATATTTCACATCTTATACAAAGTGAAATATATATAACATATAAAAAAACCAAAATTAAAAAAAAAAAAAAAGGAAAAAAAAGAAGAAAAAAAATTACCAAAGAAGGGGGAATTGGGTAAAAAAAATAGAGTAATTTACGGGGGTTGGCAGGGTCCGGGGTGGGGGGGTTCGGG
>Ga0123342_1005999_pt1 | contig 17166 bp, 6 predicted proteins | sample Turbeawhitnodule_FD_89960 | JGI IMG/M metagenome (GOLD analysis project Ga0123342, IMG submission 89960) | Root nodule microbial communities of legume samples collected from Mexico - Turtle bean Mexico white nodule | ecosystem: Host-associated > Plants > Roots > Nodule | place: Mexico: Nepantla... | reverse complement strand
ATTGTACCAAAAATAATTTAAAATATTTCAATTAACTCAAATCTACATAAAAATACATCATATTTCATTAATTAAATATTTTTAAATACAAGGATAAATTTGTAAAGTTACATTTTACACTTTTAAAAAAAAATTAAAAATAAACCTCACAACCATTTCATCCCTCACAAACTCTAATAAACTTTCCTCACACATCCACCCTAACATACCCTAATCCAAACAACCTCACTTTCTTCACACTCTCTCAAATCCTCACACATCCTCACCTCAATCCAAACACATGCTATTATCATATTTAGTATATTATAAGTGGAGACAAAGATATCAAACAAAAGTAGTTATGGTAATTATTTATTTATAATTTTCATATTATATATATATATATATATATATATTACTGATAACTTAATTTTTCATAATAAATAATATTTGTGATGGATAATTATATAATTATATAAATACACTACATATAACTTTTGAGGCATTTCACATCTTATTTGTCTTAAGTTGTTAAGTAGGTTTAAAATAAACGTAATATAATAAATAAATGCCATATGTGCTTCCTAAATTATAATGAAATCTACACCATCTTAAAGACCAAAACATTAACTCGATGAAAGAAAGAAATATATATAAAAAAAAAAAAGTTAACAACTAACATTTTCAAAAATACTATTTGAAGTAAGGACTAAATAAAATGTTGAGCTACCAAATATTGCATATAATGCCAAAAAAAGACTAGTTAAACAACTTTTGTCACCACATAGTCTTATTATTGTTTAGTAAATTAATTTTCAGTAGTTTATACCATTGTTTCAAATCTATATTTTAACAGACTACATTCTATTTTTTGTATTTTTTATCTTTAAATTATTTATAATCATTTCAATTCTTTCTATATAAGACAACTTTTTGTTGTTGTAATTATTATCGTGTATAGAGAGAGATTTGCTTTAAAATATTTTACATTAATATTAAATATAAAAATGATATTTATTACGTGTTAATGTGAAAATAAGATTTTAAAATAAAATTTAATGTATTTAATACAATATTACTGTAATTAGTTTGCCTCATAAACATATATTTTTTATTTTATTTTATTTATCAACATTTAAAATTTAAATGAAGTTTGAAATGAATTTGAATTATTTTAAAGTAACAAGGCATGAAAAAATATTTAATGTAAGAAAAATTACACAACTTCTGCGGAATTTCTTTCTTAAAAAAACTTGCGTTAAAAATAATTCAAAATAATAAAATGAAATCAAACAATCAATTATCGAGTCAAAAAAAATTAATAACTGTCAACGATTTTATTTTCCCTCAATCATGGCCCAAATGAATGATTACTTGTTTTGTTCAATAATAAATATTTGACTACTTTTTAATTGTTTATATCATAGATGTTAATTATCTGTCTATCTATTTAACATTTACTTTTCATGGAAAAAAATAATCTTCAAACCATGTTCTGTATATTTGAGCTGGAATGTGAATTGTTTAGGTTATGTAATAAAGTACTTAATCATTAGTTTAACTTTTCAGAGAAATTGATGTGATTTTTTTCTTTTAGAATGCACATAATGGTATAATATTGAAGGCAAGAGTTTCAGTCAACAATCTTTTTAACATAAGATCAAATATAAATTTCAGAGTTAATAAATTTTAAATAAGCTTGATTTTTTTGTTTACATAAAACAAGCACTGAAACACATGTTGGCCACTGCAGTACACAAACGAAATGCACCATAAAAAAATTAGGGCACTATTGCACAATATGAAAAGTGAAGATTCTTTGAGAAGTCTAAATATTGGTTAACAACTTTAATTAAGAAAAATAATTATAAACCTGTCTATAGTTTTAAATAGTATTTAATAATATATTAAAAAGCCTTAAAAGGTAAAAAATGATATTTTGAAGAAGTGAAAAGTTAACAGCAGGAGAGAGTGATTTGATGATGAAATTGATACTGTTATGAAATGTTGACAAGTATAGAAGGGCGCGTGAGGATTGGAATTGCGTTACCCGAGGAAGCTGTGACTCAGGAGTTGAAGTTTGTTATTATTGAATAAGATAGGACTGCGTCTAGGCTCCTGTGGACTTCATCAGGGTCCGTTGAATAGATGGAATCTAGAATCTGAAGGAGTCGAACGGTTGTGATGTGAGGATGTGTAATGTAAAAGGGAAAAGAGGCATGCAGAGAAAATAAAAGGAATAGAAGAAAGAGAAGGGTTCACTGGCTTTCTTAATCGAATTTAAAATCCCCTCTGTTATATTCACCAGAATCACTCCAACATTTCAACCCCTTCTCTCTCCCATGCCTTCTTCCAAAATCCCAACTTTTTAGTCGCTTCCTTATTTTCTTCGCCACAACCCCTCGGATGTCGTCGCCGGGGTTCCCTGCTGCTGGACCCTCCGATTTGTACGGCGGAGCAACAGGATTCCCCGCTCAATCCATGGCAGTTCAACCCACCATCAACAACCACCCCGCCACCGCTCACCACCCACTCTACCGATCCCAACCTTCGATTTTGTTTCAGCCCTCCTCCCACATACCCCAACACCAAACATCCTCTCTCATCGGGAAACGCACCCTCGCGGAATTCCAGACCCACAACCTCTCTAACAACAACACCAACCTTCTTATTAGCAACAGCAATAACCAACTCCTTCCAAACTATCAACTTCGTTCCGTAAAGCCCAGAACTTTTCAACACAACCAATTCTCCACCTTCTCGCCTCAATTATCTGCCTTTCCGTCACACCGTTACGGCGCCTCCCTTCTCCACCACATTCGCCCTAACGCCGTTAACGCGCAACCAGTCACGAGTTCGATCCTGTCTCACACGAATTTCCCTAGGCTAATCGCGAACCCCGAGCCGGATAAGAACTCCATAGACCACCGCCTCCAGGAGTTGGAAAAGCAGCTTCTAGAAGACAATGATGACGACCAAGGCGACGCCGTTTCGGTCGTTACCACCTCTGAATGGTCAGACACAATACAGAACTTAATCACTCCGCCCAAACGCGCGTCCTCTTCGCCCACTTCCTCTACGACGTCGTCCAACTCCTCCGCGGAATCCATCAGTGCCAAACAGTCCCTAACGGAGGTTGCGAAAGCGATTTCGGAGGGGAGATTCGACGTCGCGACGCAGATCTTAACCCGATTATCGCAGAATTCGGATCAACGCTTCGTAAATTGCATGGTTTCCGCGCTCAAGTCGCGGATGAGTCACGTTGAGTATCCACCTCCGGTTGCGGAATTGTTTAGCAGGGAACACGCCGAGTCCACTCAGTTGCTATTTGAACACTCGCTCTTCTTTAGGGTCGCGCTCATGGTGGCCAACATCGCTATCCTCGAATCCGCATTCGACGATAAATCACAGAACGCCAAACTCTGCGTGGTGGATTTCGACATCGGGAACGGGAAACAGTACGCGAGCCTTCTCCACGAGCTCTCCTTGCGGCGGAAGGGGGCCCCGGCCGTCGTCAAGATCATCGCCGTGGCGGAGAACGGTGCCGACGAGAGGATGAGTACTGCGGGCGTGATGCTGGGAAGAATCGCAAAGCAACTCGGGATTAGTTTTGAATTCCAAGTGCTGACTCGGAGATTGGCCGAGTTGACTCGTGAGTCGCTGGGTTGCGACGCGGACGCGGCGCTGGCGGTGAACTTCGCGTTCAGGCTTTACAGAATGCCCGACGAGAGCGTCTCCACGGAGAACCCGCGCGACGACCTTCTGAGGCGCGTGAAAGCACTAGCTCCGCGCGTGGTGACGCTGGTGGAGCAAGAGGCGAACACCAATACCGCGCCTTTCGTGGCTCGCGTGGCCGAGTCGTGTGCGTATTACGGCGCGTTGTTTGACTCGCTGGAGACGACGATGACACGGGAGAACTCGGGGCGAATAAGGATCGAGGAAGGACTGAGTCGGAAGATAGCGAACACGGTGGCGTGCGAAGGAAGGGACCGCGTTGAAAGGTGCGAGGTGTTCGGAAAGTGGCGCGCGCGCATGGGCATGGCTGGATTCAGGTTGAAACCACTGAGTCAGAGAGTGGCTGAGTCAATAAAAGAGCGATTGGGAGGTGAGAGGCGAGTCGAGGTAAAAGTAGAAAATGGTGGGATTTGCTTTGGGTGGATGGGAAGAACCCTCACTGTGGCATCTGCTTGGTGTTAATTACTCAACTCAACTTTTTACCTTTCTTTTTACTTATTTTCTATGGATATTCTATACCACATTGTTACTATATTCTAATGTTACCTACACACTATGCTCAGGTAAAAACCCATAGACTTGGAAATTTGTATTCAACTATTATATCCTTCTACCAAACAGGTAAATAAAAAAGTGTTTGGATATGGAGAAATTATATGTGCCTTCTTCCACCATTTTCAAATCTCACATTCATATTTCAAATATTTTCGTTCTTAACTTTTTATTCAAAAAGAATATTAAACAATTATGTGTGTAGAAAGTAATGGCGCATAAATGGTTGGATTAGTAAATTTAGTTAAACCAACAATGTTTAATTTAAAAGAATCCGTTAAAATAATGGAATTAGAGATGAGCAGTTATATATATTTATTATAATAAAAACAGTGCTACTTGCATATTATGTTATGTCTCCATGAATATCATAGAAATTGATTTTGGCAAAAAGGTAAAACTATTTTCTCTTTTTTGGGGTGGTGAGTTGTGCAATTTGCTTCTTTTATACATATATTTTTGTAGTTGATTATGTAAGCATTAGAGGTATAATTGGGTGATGCATTATTTTTCCCATTAATATAAAGTAGGCTCTTATTATGATACGCATATATTCTCATGGTAGTTGCTTAGCCAAAAGGAAAATAAATAAAAACAAACAAAAAATAGTAATAAGGAGGAGATGCAAAAGAAACGAATGCACTTACATCCCAGAGAGGTGGATGATTCACGTGCACATGTTTCAACGTAAATTCTAGCAAAGTAAACCACATTCATGCAAATTGTCAAAGCGTATGGAAACTCGTTTTCTTTTTTATTATTTTTATTATCAAGTCATACTAATCACGAGAAAAATAGTGAAGAATGAAAAACAAAAGCTAAATGCATCATTAATAATGAGTAATTGAAATATTTTTCTGAATTTGTCTTAATAATTAATTAAATGATTTAGCAGGATGTTAAATAAATAAATAAGATTGTGGTAAAAAAGTAAAATTAGCATTAAATGTTAAAAATGAAGAGTAGAAGCAACAATAGGTGAGAATGTTGGATTTGATGTTTGAATTGATAATGAGCAACATGTCGCCCAAAAGCAGGAGAAGAGAAGAAGAAGAACATCTTTGTCAAAGCCGAAGAAGAAACAATGAATACCGCAATAAAGTCACAACCTTTTCAAGTTAAAGCACCCTTCACTCCAAACTTTTTTTAGATACTATGAATGAAAAAAAGGTAAGAGATTAGAGCCAAAAACAGAAAATTAAATATGCAAGTAAAAAACCAAATTATTTTAAATGAATTATTAGTTATCAGTTTAAAATAACCTAGAAAACCACATTTCACATAACTTCAATAACAATTCTTTTTCTTGTCATCTTCTATTATATAACATATGATAATAAATTCCTATTAAACGTATGCTATTTTTTTTATCAGTAGTGTTCCTAAGAATTCTATTGCTTCTCTCTCTAATATTTCAAACTCTCCTTCCTCTTTCACATCAATATTTCTTCTACATCATGTTTTTTTTTTCTATTTTCCTTTCTCGAAATTTTATTCTTTAATCAACATCTTCCAATGAAATTTCTTAAAACACTCATTTTCCCCTTCTCATATTATATTATATATCATTTAAGTTCCTTTTATGGGGACCATTTGACAACTGACTTCGACCGTTATTACTCCCAAAATTTCAATTGCCAAATATAAGGTTTATATATAACGTCTAAAAATTTGTTTATATAACTCAAATTTCTAATAAATAAATATTTTGAATTGTTTCGGTATGCCAATATAGTCTCACATCATTCAGGAGTCGAGGTTAATGACAGTTTATATACTTCATCATCCCTCAACCCACCGAGACGTCTTTTAAGGACAAAACCGTGATAGAGCACCGACCTCCAAAACAAACAATATCTCGAATGCATAGGTTGACTCTATGCAAACTTGATAAAATGATTTCTGGATCCTAATTATATAAGTTTAGATCTTGCACTTGTCGAATTAAGTTAAGTAGTTCAAAAATTAATTTTAAAATTAAAGTCCAAACCTTATATTTCATAAAGTAAGTTTAAATAAAATCGAATTTGAGCTGTATTTAAAATAAATTGGTTGGACCAAAAATTATGTTTAAATTTGGGTTACTAAATTCTAGGCTTAGTGGGAAAAAAATTAATGGAAATTACCCAAATTTGTGTTCAAAATTTAAAATTCAGATCAAATGTTTTATTTAACGTGTTTGAGTCACTTTATTCACATATTATTCTAAGTGAATCCAAATAAACCAATTTCAGTATAAGTTTTTAACAATTCTCAATCACAATTTTATAAGATTTTTGCAGACTAAATCTACATTAATTATAATAAGATTGGATCGAGCTAAAATAGCCAAATTTCACTTGTATTTAAAAGTTCAAGTCAAAATAATTTATTTTATCAACTAATATGGATTGGGATTAGTCGTACATAGATCCGTGGACGATTGAATTAAACGGTTGAGACTCTATCCAAATCTCTAAAATGAAACTTAAGTTTATTAAAAACCAAATTTACATAGATCTTTACAACGTAAGCCAAAATTAGGGCATGATTAACTGAATAATAAAGATAAAATAAAACTCTTTTTCAAAATTAAAAAAAAAACAATATAATTAGAAGTAACTATTTTAAAGCTATTTATAATGTTTATCATAGATAAAAAAATTCACAACCCTACCTTATAAAAAAAATATTTTCCATATTATGATTAATTATATAAAACATCATATAATTAATGATTAATATTTCATCATATTTTCACTGCATAAATGAGTCCAATCAGTTGGTATTTGATATATTACGAACATATGTCACCACTCATGGTGTGTTTGGATGGGGGAGAAGATTTGAGGGCGGGAATTTGGTGATAGGAAAGTGAAGTTGTTTGAATTGAAGTATGTTAATGTATATTTGTGAATAAAGTTTATTAAAGTTGGTGAGTGATATGATGATTGTATCAAAGTTTGTGAGTGACTTGATAGATATAATAAATTTAAATAATTTAAAATGATTTAATATAAAAAAATTAAAATTAATTAAAAATTAATAAATAATAATAAAATTACATACTAATAATTAAATTTTAAATTAATTTTAATTATTCATTTTATTATAATATAAAAATATATATTGAGCATTATACTATATTTATATTAAAACATAACTTTTATATATAATCAATTTATATATAGTTAATTTTTAAAAAAAATAACTTTCTTCACAAATATCTTCACTTCACCAAAGAAAATTTAAAAGAATGAAAAGGCATTATTTTTCGTGATTTCCATTTTTTTTTTCCAACTTTCCCTTCAATGTTCTTTAATGCTTTCATTAGCACGACATTCATTTAGTATAAGAATTCCTACTTTGTTTTGTTTCATCTCACTAGACAATATCCATAAAATGATATACATTGATAGTTTATGCATCATCTCAAATAACACATTTAATACTTCTAACTTAAACTCTCTCAAACATCTTTAATTAGAATAGTAATTAATTACAAATGATTAATAGTATTAGTCTAATACATAGTTAAGTCATTTTAAAATTAACCATTTTTTATTTACATACTTTTTAATTGACATATTGAATATATCTCTTTCAATATTTTTAAAACAATCAAGTTACATATATAAAACTATCAAAACAAATTAATTAGAATATTTATTTATTTTGTGACGTTTAGTCTACCCAGTTCAACAAACCAAAGTGATCTAAAATTTTTATCTAGCACCTATATGCAACTCTCACTTAAGCATTATTAGGACATTATCTCTTTTAATAAAACCTTCATAATGTTGTTTTCATTCCATTTTTAGATAATAAGAATATTTTTTTCTTGAACTTAAACCTAAATATTGACATTCTTAGATTTAAATGTTCTAGTCAAATCTCCCTAAACCCTAGTACCTTACATGAATATTTTAGTAATTATCGTAGGGTATGGTAAAACATTACCCATCATCATTTGTTGCTTATTTTCCATTACTATATCACTTTTCATTATCTTCACCACCTTACTTATTTCAATAATAATCTTAATACCATGCTCCACCCAACTCGCACATACTTAAGCAGGTATTTCGTACTTGTTTATGCCAAATAACATGGACATTACAAGAAAATCATGAAGTAAAAACCAATTTTAGAGACAAAAAATAATTAGTTACTATATAGTGACTAAATTATATATCATTTTATAAACTAAAAAGATAATTGTTTTCTAAATTAGATTCTATTATTGTTACATGGTTTCTAAATTGGTATCTAATTAGCTACCAAAGTTTTTGCTACCAAATTTAGAATCTAAATAATTGGTAGTTAAAACTTTAGTAGCTAATTAGATACCAATTTAGAAACTATTTAACAATAATATAAACTAATTTAGAAAGCAAAAAAAATAGTTTCTAAAATGGTCTTTAATCTAATCACTATAACAATTAATTATTTTTAGTCTCTAAAATTAGTTTATATTTCATAATTTTCTTGTAGTAGTGAGAATATGCTCTCATGAATGGTACCATATAATATAATAAAACTTTATATGATAATGAGTTTTGATTGGATTAAGTATAAGTTACAAATACTTTATCATTGTCATGTGTTTGATAGTTTAGCATCCTTATGTTTTTACATGACTGTTTTTAATTTTTTACTTTGTTATGCATTTTATTATGTTGTTTTATGTAAAACTTTTATAATTTTTCTGTGTGAATTGATATTTTAGAAAAAATATTTATCAAAATATTATTAGTAACTCATAAATATTTTTTTTGTTTCTTTTTATTTTCTTACAAAAATTGAAATATTTAATTTTAAAAATTATATTATTATTATTTCTATGCATTAATTATTAATAATAATTTAAAATATTTATAATGATGTGTTTTGATCAATTCAAACATAAATTCCTCTTTAGCTTTTGACAACACTTTACTACAAATGATTATTGATGTGCACAAATATTCTATACTGCTTGCAAAATATTTTCAAGCGTAATAGGATTTTATAAAAACTATACTCAACTATATTATGAATACACTGTCCTTTTATTATCAAGTTGAGCATTTTTTATTTCAAAACGTAAGAATTTATTTAAACAGATTTATAGTTTAATAAATAAATCGAACCTACCTTATTTCTTAAGCAAACATTTTACATAAATAGCACAATTTTATTTTATAAGACATACTGTGTTAAATTAATTTAAATCATATAGTAGCGCGATTGTTTGAATGTTAATAATAATAATTACTATTATTGTTGGTAATTAAAATTGATTTTTTTTTTAATGATGTAGTTTCTTTGAAAGAAATTTTAACAACAAAGTACGTAATTTGTTATAAATTTCAAATATATATCTTAAATATATTTTTTCTTTACGTTTTAAGGAAAAAATAATTACAAAAATTCCCTGATATTTAATTATTGAATTTTGTTCTTAAATTTTTAATCTTCAATGTTCTTACGTGAATCACCCACTCATCATTTATGTGTATATAATTAAAAAAAATACAATATATGGTAATGGATAGTATTAATGCGAAAATGTGTATTTTATTTTAATAATTAAATAAATTACAAAATTCAAGGGATAAGAATTAAATTAATATTAGTACTTCCAAAACAATAATGGATCGTCATTTAGACATTTCTAATGACGCTATTATAAAATAATATTTTTAACATGTTGAATTCATTTTTTATTATTTTACGAGATATAATTTGTCGTGTTTATTCAAAAACAAGAAAAAGTATTACAACCCACATAAAAAATATTAAAATATTAAAGCTTAGGTAAATTTATTCACCTTATTTATTTTGAATTCCAAATCTATATAGTTATGAAATATTCAAATATATATATATATATATATATATATAACTATTCATAATAGTAGTATGTAGTATAAGAATTTCTCTGAGTGATTGACTACTTTTTTTTATGAAAAAACTTCAAAGTTATGCTTTTAGTTTTATTTATATTTTTCATTGTTACCTTCCTTTTTAAATTTTTGGTATTGTGTTTAATTTTTAATCAATATAACTTTTCATTTGAGTCTTGTGAAATATGAGAAAGTAGTAAAAAAAATTGGTATTGTGTTTAATTTTTAATTAATATAACTTTTCATTTGGTTTGTATAAATTAATTTATACTTACATGCATATTAATTATTATAATTATACTTATTAATTAGTAATTAAATCTATAAATCTATTTTGGTAGAGATATTGAAACAGAGTTATCTAGTAAAGAGATATTATATATTTAAATATTTTTTTAAGAGCTTAATGTACTATTGTATTATAATATATTATATATACATATAATTATATTAGTTAGACTATAAAATTTTAGGCGTTAATATTTGTTCTTATAATTATATTATCGTTACATAGTATCCATCAAAAATTAATATAAACCACGTATTACTACTTTTAAAATATTATTAAGATGAATGAATTTCAATAACATCCTTAATAATCAAAATAGAAATATTATCATATAAGATGTCAAAATTCTCAATCACATCCACAATGCATAATGTAATTGTTACATAATGTTTTTCATATGACGCACGTATGAAGTATATCTCAGTATACTTGTGTAAATTAAGGTAGTTTGTTCCTCTAGTCAAGTCTAATACATGAATCCTCCCTCAACTTCTCATTTGTCTAAAATTATTCATCTCTAAAGTTGGGATATAATTTTTACTTAATGAGCTATCATGATTATTATCATCACTTAAGATTTGATTTCATCTTAGACATCCCAAACACAGCATACACCTATAAAGGAGGTCATATACAATGAGAAATGATCACTTATAAAAGGTCACATATTACAAACATAACGTGTTATATATAATTCACTCATATATACATGTCACACATCCAAAAGAGGATTTAACACCCACTAGGACTCATCCACACCTGACACATACCATATAGATATCATCATGCATATATTTCATTAATCATATATCAACCAACATATCATTAATCACATGCATCTTACATAAATAACAAAAAATTAAACATCACTTAAGCATGATTCTCTCGCTTGAGTGACTTCACTTTGTTCAATTGGAAATATATTTTATTGCTTTAGTAATATTGTATCACTTTAACGAGATACATCTTGATATCACAAATGAATTTGTCTCTTCCTTACTTAAGTAACAACACCATATATGTGAGTATCTTCATCACGCTTGAGCATTATACATACGATAGACTTCTTCCTACAAGATGGAGAGCTTTAATCACCATTACATTATGATCTCTTTATTGATAGATTTTTTATAAAATTTAATTTATGCCAAAAAAATCATTAAGATGTCCTAACAATAAAAATATTTCATAGGAAAGAAACAAAAAAAGTTGAAACAAAAGCTATTTACATTTTAGCCAGGTAAAATAAAAGAATAAAGTTAATAAATTTATTGATTTGATGGGGTTATTAATATAATTAATTTTACAAGTATGCAATTTATTTGATGTTGTAACAGTACAGCAAGTTTGACAAATTCATAAGTGCATTGCGTAAAGGCAAGAATTTATGAAATTGGTTGGCAAAAGCCATCAGAACTACCACTTCACCTTCCCATTTTCTCTCCATACAATATTCGACTGCCACGTGGCATTGGACAATTCATCTGCCACCTGTATCGTGCCGACCTAATATATTCCATCTTTTTTGACAGCTTGCACATAACTGTAATTCAAAATAATCTCATTCCACTTTCATAACATTTTTCTGCACCCAACTTCTTTTCTAGATATTTAATATACTCACTTACTTAATAATTATATTTTAAATATTCAATTAAATTAAAACAATTTTACGATAAAAAAAATAATATCCACATCTTTTATCATCTATAGTTCTTTTCCTAAGTTCAATACTCCAAAATTTCAAGTTTACCTAATCGTTTTTGCATACACGTACCCATTATCCGAAATCTAACTTTGGGTAGTTGAGAATTTTTATTTTATTAATATTACTTTTGAACTTTGATCATTTACTTTGAATTAAAATTTGATTTGGAAAAAAAATATTTTTTATTTTAGATTAAAGGATTTGTTATTTTAGGTGGTTGGACTTGTAATACATGTTTTTAGTGTTCAGTTGAAGTTTTTTTGGTTTATAGAGATTATATGCAGTCTCATTTTTGTTCTTTTATTTAGAGTTTCTTTTGCTTATTAATAAGGAATGTTAGGCAAGAGAATTTGAATTCAAGCTCGTGCTGCTTTTTTTTTATTGGATTTAAGTGTTTGACATGCATTAATGGTGAAATTATGATTTTGATTGTAAAAGTGGGTATAATTAATGATGAAATTATTATTTTGAATGTAAAAATACGGTGAATGTTAATGTTTAAAGCATGATATAATGAATAAAAATATTTTTTGGAAATTATGTGTATATATAATCTATTAGTTTTTGTTGATTTTGTATATATAATTTAGATATTGATCGAGTAAGTAACGTTCAAGTGATATTGTTCAAGTAACAAAGGTTATTGTTTAAGGTATGATAATTTCAAAGGTATGATCTTAAATTTGAGTAAAAGAGATGTTGAAATAATTCTCTCTTTTGAAACTCAGATCAGTGAAGTGACAAATGAACACTCAAACAATGAATAGTCAAAGTTTTGAATTGGATTTGGAACTTAGTGACTTACTAAACATGTAAAGTTAATGTTGATTATCTTTCTCTAGCTAGAAGTTTGGACACTCAAGTATTGGTTGATCACTTAAGTTAGGAATATTTCAGTCAATTCTCTCATATCCATTGATATATCAATAAAGTGATTAGATGATATTTAAATGATATCGATGTCTTATTGTTCAAATGCAAGTTTCGTTACACAAATTGTATGTTGTCGCGTAATAACATATTCACAACTCAAGCATTATTCCCCTTTAATTATTTTTGTTTAAAATTCATTTATCTATATGTTGTTTATTTTGTCAAATATTTATAATTTTATTTACTTATTATTACTGTAAATTGAGTTTGAAATGGAAGGTATGAATTTGATTATATTTTGGTTGAAATATATGATGAATTTTGAGTAATAATCATAATAGTATTATTTTACTAAAGATGTGTTGTGTAGATAATAACATAGGTGTATTACTCAATTGATGATGTTTGGTATGAGTATTGAGTTATAAGATTATTGAATGAGATTTTAAATTTTACTATATATTACGTCAAAATAATAAATATATCAAATGGTAAAAGTGGATAAATTTATTTAGGAACATAAGTGATACACAATGAAATATGTAAAAAGTTACTTTTATCATAGGAGATACCAAAATGTAATCTATATAGAAAAAGTAGATTCTCATAACCTAATATTAGTTTTCTAAAACATTTATTACTATTAGTAGTAGTATATATTTTTGTATTATTAATGGAATGGATGATTTAATGTGATTAAGTATTATTGATATTATTCTTATATATTTAATTAAATAGTTACTTCATTCTTATTTTTGTTGTATGTTAGGTGATCTTGTATACTTTAACACGGAAGAAGATAAACATGCGTAGAAAGAAGTTTCTACAATTTATTTACATACTTTTATGTTTTTTATGTTTCTACAATTTTGCCATGTTACACACGATATTATAATTTATAAAATTAACTAAATTTATTTATATGATAGTTTAATTTAGTAACTTAAAAATACTGAACTATATAAATATTTTATAATTAATGTTAATATAAAATAATGGTTAGTTTTACGTCTTTTTTTCTGTTTAACGATAAAAATAAGATGAAAAATTATGTATGTTCCAAATCTCCAATTCAAAGAAAATTACCAAAGTCTATTAAAACAACTCTTTTTAGGTATATTTGAATGCAACCTTTGCAGTAATTCTGTGTGTTCTACTACTTAAAGTTATTGATATTCTATTATTGAAGTGATAAAATCCGGATATATATAATTATCAATTTTCAAAGTTCAAAAAGTAATTCATCATAACACAAGAAAAAAATTTGAAAATTGTTGATTGTTCTTATAATTCTTTACGAATAGGTATAATCTACCTATGTATCATTTTTGTTAACATATAGGTTTTGACCTAATTTTTTTATATTGTTGTTTCTTAAGGTGTCAGTCTAACTGGGATGTTGAGTTGTATAGTAATGTCTAACATGAAAGTATTTTTATTAAAAAAAAATAATAATGGTAGATCTTGGTATAACTCAAATAATACGAAAACAAAACTCTTAACTAAAACTTGTAAAGTTTTATGTCTTGTTTCATATATGATAGTAGCTTTCACATTTTCTTGAAATTTTCACATAATTAGAAATAAAGACATTTCATAATATATAAGTGACTGTAAACTTATTTTATAATCTAATTTTGTAAGTTTGAATCAAAGTTAAAGTTTACTACTTTATCTATTATTATAGTCTATCCCAACAACAACTTATTACTTTTTATATATTATTAGTGTAAATAACATATTAAATTTATCAAAATCTTTTTTATATAAAAATTTTTAAATTAAATATTACTATGCAACTTGACATCTCAGCTATGCTGACAATATAATTGTTCTACTTTAGGTTTATATTTGAACTAAAATCTTATTTACATTCATTTGTTGTCTTTTTATATGTCTTTTTATATGGCGAAAATATGCATAAACATTTTCCATTGATGTTTAGGAGTGGTTGAATTAAAAATCTTGAAAAGTTGAAGCATAAGAAAGAAGAGTCTCAAAATGAAGTACTAAAGAAAAGTTGGAAGTAGAGAATATGATTTTGATTTATTTAAGTGTAAAGGAGTGTATTTGAGAAGGATAGTTATTGTTTAAAAAATGAAGAAAAAGTTAGTGGGATTTAAGAAGATTTTAGCATATCCTAAGTTTGGCCCTCTACACTGATTAAGAGCCACACCCTTGATACTCTCTCATTTCACAATCAACACTTGACAATTATACAATTCATCAAACTTATGGTTCTCATGAAGCAATGTTAAATATCCATTGCCCTTATCTATTATCCTACCCCACTTTTCAAGGACTTTCTTTTGCCATAAAAAGGGTTTTTATGGTCAATAAAGCAAAACTCATACCCCACAAACCCATAATCCATTTCCTCCCAAACAACTTACACTTCTTCCCATATAAAACTTCATCACTATGTGTTACAGGACAAACAACACACAACCTCTTTTTAGTAATACACACTTTTCTATTAATCAAATTTATATTTTATTCAATGTTTATTCCTATTTAACTATTTTAAAACTTTCAAAGAATTTCACCCAATAATAAAGAATCTATTGAAATTAATATTTAAAATCTTTCAAAAAAAAAATAACCAAATAATACAAATTTTATTGAAATTAATATGTTAAGAAATTCTACCTCCCAAAAAGCAAGCTCACATCTAGAGTATTATCCCATGTGTCAACACCATGAGATGATAATGGTATGTCTAACTTATCTTAACTTCTTAGGCAAACTTTTAATAAATTAGTTAGCGTTTAGAATTATAGATTAATAATGTAATTAACAACAATCAGATGTAAAACAATCTTAAAATCACGATTAAAGAGTTTGGTCCATCTGATAAATAAAAATTCAACACACATAATATAAACATGTATTTATTGTATAATAAAATATATTATTTACTTGAATATTAAAGTATTATTCGAAATATTTCAATCAAAATCGATGATAAAAAAAACTTAAAAAAAAGAAAGACAATAATCATATTAATAACACAAATAAAATGTTAACACTCTATATAAATAGAATTACATGTTTATTAATTTTTTAATACACTTGTATAGTTATATATATATATATATATATATATATATATATGAAAGGGGTTACTTATTTTGAAAAGGATGATGATTGGCTCAAATTCCTGTTTTAAAGTTTTGACCTTAAAATTAAATTTTAATTACCTAAAAAATGAACTAATTAAATATTTATGGGTATGTTAACTTATAACAAATATTTACTTATATTTTAAAGCATTACACGTCAAAATAGTTATATACATTTAATTAATAAAAAAAATCAAAAGTTTATAACTAAATATCGATATATCAATAAATCATTCATCAAGTGAAACTGGATTTGACATAAGTAAAATGTTGAGTTCGAGTTTTATACCATCGTTGAGTCAACAACAATTACAATATTATTGTCGAAATTAATATTACTTATCAAATAAAAGAGAAAGTTCATGAAATGTTTTTGTGCATGTGTTATAATATTTGTAAGTTTATAACTAATGAGTGTTAAATTATTCATAACAACAAAAACTAATAATTTTCTGATTCTGATACTTCTTACTTAATTTGTCTACTAAAAAAATCATGAAATAAAAATCAATTTTAGAAATAAAAAATAATTAGTTATTATAGTGACTAAATTAGATACCATTTTAGGAACTAAATAAATTTTTGATTTCTAAATTAGTTTCTATTATTGTTAAATGGTTTCTAAATTGTTATTTAATTAGCAACCAAGGTTTTTGCTACCAAATTTAGAAACAAAATAATTGGTAGTTAAAACCTTAGTAGCTAATTAGATATCAATTTAGAGGATTTTTTACCATGATGGGGTTATTTTTTTTGTTTTTTACTAAAATGGGGTCCGTTTAAAAAAAATTATAAATTTATGCAAGTCGTGTCAATACGGCACGACTTCATATGCACAAATTGTCCCAATTAAACATGTGTCAACTTGGCACGACTTCTGCCTTGTCATACTAAAGTCGTGCCAACTTGGCACAACTTCTGCTACGTCATAATTTTTTTTAAAATTTTATTGTTTATATATTGGGTAGTAAGTTATGTAATGTTAAAAATTAATTTGATACATAATTTTCTAAGAGTGTTAGTTTTAAGGAACAAAAAATT
>Ga0123342_1005998_pt1 | contig 17179 bp, 8 predicted proteins | sample Turbeawhitnodule_FD_89960 | JGI IMG/M metagenome (GOLD analysis project Ga0123342, IMG submission 89960) | Root nodule microbial communities of legume samples collected from Mexico - Turtle bean Mexico white nodule | ecosystem: Host-associated > Plants > Roots > Nodule | place: Mexico: Nepantla... | reverse complement strand
CTTGGTTGCTAATTAGAGACCAATTTAGAAACTATTTAACAATAATAGAAAATAATAGAAACTAATTTAGAAACCAATTTTTGTTTTAGTTTCCAAAATGGTCTCTAATTTAGTTATTATTGCGACTAATTATTTTGGTCTCTAAAAATTGGTTTTTATTTCATCATTTTCTTGTAGTGTTAATGTGACTTTTATTCTACACATGCATTGTCTACATACACTACAAGAAAATCATGAAATAGAAACCAATTTTTAGATACCAAAATAATTAGTTGCAATAGTAACTAAATTAGATATCATTCTAGAAACTAAAAATAATTTTGGTTTCTAAATTGATTTCTATTATTGTTAAATAGTTTTTAAATTGGTATCTAATTAGCAACTAAGGTTTTAGAGACCAAATTTAGAAACTAAATAATTGGTAATTAAAACCTTGTTGCTAATTAGATACCAATTTAGAAACTATTTAATAATAATATAAACTAATTTAGAAACCAATTTCTTTTTAGTTTCTAAAATGGTCTTTAATTTAGTTACTATTACAAGTAATTATTTTGGTCTCTAAAAATTGATTTCTATTTCATAATTTTCTTGTAGTGATACACGAATAGCCAAATGATAAGCTATAGATTTACTTTCTTCTCACACATCTAAACCTCGTACTTTGGTAAACAACATAATTGTATCTTCATTCCAAATCTTTTTCTTTTCATTGTATCACTTCTATGATAATAATTATTAATAATAATATTATATTACAAGAATTACCATTTGAATATGATATAGCCCAACCCTTACTTAATTACATGAGTAAAAATGAATTTCAATTCAACTTAAAATAAAAATTATAGTTCTACACTTTAATTTCACAATTCAAACACAAAGGACAAGTGTTTTTTTTGAATAAATTATGCTAGAATTTTAGTTTAACGTGTCCAAAAGCTTCAGAGTATCTCAGTTAAAAGCTGTTTAAAGTTAAACAATATTATCAAACTAAAAAAATATTTTAAATAAAAAATAAGTTTAGTATTGGTTTAAATGATAGTGTAAGGTGCTTAGGTCTTGAGATACAGAAAATTAAAACAAGAAGCACTTAGGCATTGTGATGCTCTGATATACTTAATTTTTTTTATCATAAAAGAATAATTAAAATGGAATATATTAAGAAACACTTTTATACTATTGTCCTGCCTTTGTACAATTGTACATATCCCCTCTTCAAAACAAATAGATATACAAGTAGAAAGCATTAAATAGAAAATTCAATACATTTCACATTTTCAAATGTAAAAGTGGTTCGTACATTTTCATTTTATCAACTATGAAGATTAATAAGAAGGTATTGTAAGAAAATTGAAAATTATTCCTTGTATTTTGATTCGATAAACATTAGATCTTATATTCAAATTATCCCATGTTACAATAATCGTAATGAGTTGTTGGAGTGGTTATTTATACGTCGTATATATTTTATTAAAACAATTTTTTTGTTGGTGTACAAGTTAACCAACATTAAATGAACATTTACTTAAATGGTTTCAGTCACCTAAAAAAATAAATGTAATAAATTTAATAGTTTTTAACATGTAAAATAGTAAATCTTAACAATCGTGTCCTTTATTACAAAAGAAAATACTTATTTATCCCTTTTATTATTATTATTATTATTTTAGACCACATATCTTGACTACTTTTTATTTTGTTTCGTTTTGATTAATCAGAAATTATTTACAATTGCTTCATTTTGTGAGTTTTTCCATTTTTACTGAAGTTTGTTTTTTATCTTAATGGTTACTTCGTGTGGTAGTAAGCTAATATTTATCATAAATAATGCTTTTTCTATAAATTGATAGTGTAAATTTATTGTTTTGCTCATAATCATTATAATTTTCAAAAATAACAAGAAAATATCCCAAAAAAATAAAAATATTAAAAAAGTTATTTTTGTGCTACAACTAAACAACACACAGAAGGAAAATGGGTAGAATCTTAATGAGCATTTAACATGTTCCCTTTTTGTATTAATTTCTCTAATACATGCTCGTCAACACGAGAATATTAAACATGTCTTATTAAAAAATTAACCATTTAAAAAACTTGTTTGTGTATTTTCTAAATTATATTTAAATAATTAATATATGGAGAAAGAATAATATCTGTCAAATTTTATTTTAATCTTCTATCTTCATGAGAGAGAGAGAGAGAGAAAGAGATAATCCCGAACAAAAAGTAATATAAAATGTATCAAAAAGAATAATTAGGGGCTGAAATAATTAAAGGTATTTTGGTAAAACAAATACAAAGAATAATTAGAAAAGAACCTTATAAGAATTGGAACAAAAAAGTTATTAAAACCATTTTTAATAATTATGGATTGGTGAACCATTACTTGCGAATTAAATAAAAATATTTATATTTTATATTCTTTTAGTTAAAAAAATTCTCACAACCTAATCTTAAACAGTGAACATCTTTAATTGTAACTCTTCTCAGAATTATGTTTTTTTGTGTGTTCATGTATGGACAACAACTGACAAATTGTTATTTGTATATTTTTTTTTTATTTGAGATATTAAATGTCTCTATTTTTCAATACATTTTATATTATTATAATTTAAAATGTATAGCATTGGTCATTTATTATACCAAAAATATTAAATATTTACCTTACCTAGTTATGAACATTTAATGTATTAAGCTTTTAACGTATAGTATATTGAAGTTCTTTATAAAATATATTCTTAGGGGCACTTGCTGTATGCTACTTCTTCTCCCTCCCCACATCTTTGCTCCCCACGCTCGTGTTAAATGTTCTTGAATTCCTGTGTTGTGGCAGACTAGAGAAGAAGGTGGTGGTGGTTCCTTAACCTGGGATTTAAGTCAATGTTTCACACCAACATGTTTGATTCTCACCCTCACATGCTTGATATGTCACCCCACAAGACTACCTTCTCTGAGACTGACTTGGGAAGGCCCAGAGATGATGAATATGAGACCAAGTCTGGCACTGACACCATGGACGCTCCTTCCGGTGACGACCAAGACCCTAACCCAAGACCCAGAAAGAAGGGTTACCGTCGCCACACACAGCGCCAAATAGAAGAAATGGAAGCGTAAGGACCCTTCTATTTCCTCTACACTATCACTCATGATAACATCATATATGTTTGCTTACTTGGTTTCTTTTTTTCACTTCACTTTCATCAGCTTCTTCAAACAGTGTCCCCACCCAGATGACAAGCAAAGAAAAGAGCTGAGCAGGGATTTGGGGTTAGAGCCTTTGCAAGTCAAGTTTTGGTTCCAAAATAAGCGCACTCAGATGAAGGTAAGTTAAGGCTTAGTTTTGTATTACTTCTTTTGTTTCAGTTTCTTTTTCCTTTTCTCATTATATCTTGACCCGTTGACGTGTTTGATGACAATTTAAAGTCTCTCTTAGTTTTTTTTGTGTTTTAAGGTTTGGTGATAGTGTCAATGTTTAGGTGTTTTCGTTGATTTTGTGTTAATTAAATGGTTCACGTTGGTTGTATTAGATTGATGAACCTCTGTAGTGTACTTAATTTGTTAAGTTGTAACACTCTTCTTAAATTATGCTGGCGTGTAGACTCAGCATGAACGACATGAAAATTCTATTCTGAAGGCCGAAAATGAAAAGCTTCGCGCTGAGAACAACAGGTACAAGGAGGCCCTAACCAATGCTACATGCCCCAACTGTGGAGGCCCAGCTGCCCTTGGCGAAATGTCTTTCGACGAGCAGCACTTGAGGATAGAGAATGCTCGGTTAAGAGAAGAGGTACGTCACGTTCGCTGCATAATGTAAAAGATTATTAAATGTTCCTTTTCTTCTTGATTATATAACTAAGTTTCTTTTGCATGGAAAAAAAAAATCTTCAGATTGATAGGATTTCAGGAATTGCGGCCAAGTATGTTGGAAAGCCGGTGACGTCTTCTTACTCCAACCTTTCATCTCTCAACAACAATCGCATGCCTGTCGGTAACTATGGAGCACAGTCAGGCACGGTAGGAGAAATGTATGGTGGTAGTGACCCTTTTAGGTCACTCCCAGCTCCAGCTGATGCTGACAAGCCCATGATCGTGGAGCTTGCTGTTGCAGCTATGGAGGAACTCACAAGACTAGCTCAGGCTGGAGACTCTTTATGGGTCCCCGGCAACCACCACTCTGAGATTCTAAATGAAGAAGACTATTTGAGGACTTTCCCTAGTAGAAGTTTGGGTCCCAAACCTTTGGGCCTGAGATCTGAAGCTTCAAGGGAATCTGTGGTGATCATCATGAATCACATTAACCTTATTGATATCCTCATGGATGTGGTGAGTGATAATTAAACAAACCCCCTTACAAAACAGTGTTCTTTAATGGTATATTGATGTGTTTGGTATGGCATATTAATTTGGCTGATATTGTAATGTTTGTGAATCTTTAGTTGGGATAAGAAGTTTGTGTTGAGAATATTTGTAAATGGGTAATATTCTGACTCATTTTAGACCCTTGATAATGACATTGGTTGTTGTCGGTTTCAGAACCAATGGTCGACTATGTTTTGCGGTATTGTCTCGAGAGCATTGACCCTTGAAGTCCTTTCAACTGGTGTAGCAGGAAACTACAACGGAGCCTTGCAAGTGGTACTAATCTTACTACTTTTTTTATATCTTTATCTTCCTTCCACTTCTCAATTCTGGCACCTCTTAAGAGAATTGTTGAGACCTTCATTTGGTTAACAATGTGTTTCTCTTTAATGTTGTAGATGTCAGCCGAGTTCCAAGTCCCTTCACCGCTTGTTCCAACTCGTGAGAACTATTTCGTGAGGTACTGTAAGCAGCAACCAGATGGGATATGGGCGGTGGTGGATGTTTCCTTGGATAATCTGCGACCCAGCACGATCTCAAGAAGCCGGAGAAGGCCCTCTGGCTGTTTAATTCAAGAATTGCCAAATGGGTACTCAAAGGTGACACATTTTCATCAAAAATTGAAGTTTCTAGCTTTATATTTCCATGGTGTATAATATCAAGAAAACTCAGTTTCTGCCTTCTTCTAATGTATCAGGTTACATGGATCGAACATGTAGAAGTGGATGATAGAGCAGTGCATAGCATATATAAAACTCTAGTCAATTCCGGTCTCGCCTTTGGAGCTAAACGCTGGGTGGCTACATTAGACAGACAGTGCGAACGTCTTGCCAGTTCTATGGCCAACAACATACAACCAGGGAACCTCTGTGGTATGTTTATCAACTTAATTTTGTATTATAAGGTCTGTTTGTTAATATAAGAAGTACATGTACTCAAAAAGATGAGTAGATAGAGTGTGAACTTGTTTGCAATATCCTTAAAATATGCAGTGATAACGAGTGCTGAGGGAAGGAAAAGTATGCTGAAGCTGGCAGAGAGAATGGTGATTAGCTACTGCACTGGTGTAGGTGCTTCTACTGCACATGCTTGGACAACACTCTCCGCAACTGGATGTGATGACGTAAGGGTCATGACTAGAAAGAGCACTGACGAACCTGGCAGACCACCCGGTATAGTGCTAAGTGCTGCCACTTCTTTCTGGCTCCCAGTTCCTCCAAAGAAGGTTTTTGATTTCCTACGTGCTGAAAACTCAAGAAATGAGGTATGCATAATGTTTGTTGCAGTACTTACATCTTTTAAATCCATGTTCGTAAAGTACCTTACATGTATGAATTACTCGCTTAATTGGTAAACATATCTCCAGTTGAAGTGGGATTTCCAACGTATATAATTATATATATTCATCTTGAAGCTGATACATTCAATTGAATACATTCACAGTGGGACATTCTTTCCAATGGGGGTCTAGTTCAAGAATTGGCACACATAGCAAATGGCCGTGAACCTGGCAACTGTGTGTCCCTACTTAGAGTCAATGTAAGTTGCTGCTATAACATTCCAGTCAGGAACCTTTTTTGGCGTAAATCTCATGACACATAAGATATAATCTAACACTTTCTGATATACATGCTGTAGAGTGCAAATTCGAGCCAAAGTAATATGCTGATACTTCAAGAGAGTTGCACTGATTCTACTGGCTCATATGTAGTTTATGCTCCTGTGGATATTGTTGCTATGAATGTAGTGTTGGGTGGAGGGGATCCAGATTATGTTGCCCTGCTTCCATCAGGCTTTGCTATTCTTCCTGATGGGCCTGGAATAAACAGAGGTTCAATACATGATGTTGGATCTGGAGGTTCTCTACTCACAGTTGCCTTCCAGATCTTAGTTGATTCAGCCCCAACAGCAAAACTATCTCTGGGTTCAGTGGCTACTGTTAACAGTCTAATTAAGTGCACAGTTGAAAGGATCAAGGTTGCAGTGATACGTGACAACACCTAATTTCAGAACCTTCATACGGTAATCAAATTCACCATTTGGAAAAAGTTTTACGGGTGATGTTCATTTTCTTAAAATCATTGAAGTAAGTATTTTCAAACCTTCTGTTTTTGCAGTGAGAACAAAGGTAGTAGAGATGAAAGTAACAAGCTCAGAGTGGTGCCTATTTCGTTTTCAAAACAGGGAAAGAAGTCAATGAACGCACCTCGGAGAATCACTTCAACGTTAGAACTTTGAAGAATCTTAGGTTCGGGTATTGACTTACACCGATGAAAACTAAAATAGTTCCATCCAACTTGTAATATTTTAACTTAGAATAACTGCAGATTTTCATGTTCGCTATTTATTTTAGGAGTATTGTATTTGTAGGCCTAAGCAAACTTTTCTCAAGTGGGGTTATGTTGACTTTTTCTATTGTATTGTTAACAAAAGCAAATTTTCGTCTCTTCTTCGAGTGTTCTTTTAACGTTGTCCGGTATGTTTGTCATCGCAGTTTTTCTCATTGCGTAAACATTTTACTATAAAATTTATTATTATAACTACTTAACTCAACACTTTAATTAACTATATTCAATGGTTCAAACTTAACTCGATCAAGGTTTAAAATAAACATGCACTTAATTTTTTTGTCTGACCTAATGAAAAAAATGAAATCACATCTTATAAACTTGTTGAGAATAATTCTGATATAGTTCATGATATATTAGAAATAGAAGATATCTGATAAAAAAAAATGAAATCACATCTTGTTCACTGAGAATAATATAGTTCATATTAGAAGTAGAAGGTTCTTTGATAAAATTCTCACATACACAAAAATATACACAAAAATATTGCAGTAATAAGGATCACATTCTTAAATTTTAAAAATATCTGATGAAATTTCATATAAACTAGATAACACTTATCATCTTATAAAACCGATTTTTATAAATTGATTTTATAAAATTAAATTAGAAAATAATCATTCGGTAGTGTAACTTAAAATGTTCCGTTAAGAAACCTACCTAAATTAAGGTATGTTCCGTTAAGAAACCTACCTAAATTAAGGTAAAAGTTGTTTCGACGGTTGAGGTAAATAAATGTTGGTGGTAACTGAACTGAATTCTGTAACGCTGTAATCGACTACCATATATACTCATGTATTTAAGACGGATACCAGTTTTTTGGCAAGTATATGATTTCATTCAGTGAAACAGTACGTATTTCCTTCCCAACATTATGATTATATACCACTGCTCGTGAAAATTAATTGAAACAAACAAATATAACTTTATGAGTACTTCTTGTGCTCAGATATTTTTTCTTTTCCTTTATATTTTATGGTAATATAAGACCCTACATCAATTAAATATAAAATTATTTTATAATATATAAATGATGGTAAATCTCGTATTAAAGTTTCACCATTAAATTAGACTTAAAATCAAAATTAATATTAATTATTTTTTAATCATATAATTAATGTGAATTCTTCTCCTATTTTATGATCGAATTCTACTGGTATTTTTGTTACTTGTTTTTTTCTTTTAATAATGTTTTTAGCATTTATTTTATATTAATGTGTCTAATATTTAATTTACTAGGCGTTTAGAAATGTAGTTCGAATTTTTTTCAAAAAATATATAAAAGTTGGAAGTTTTTTTTTTATATTTGTATTTATTTATTGTTTGTTGATTATTTAATTTATTTCATTCACAAAGAAATGGGCACTCGATATGACTACTCACAACATGAAATTTTAAATTTTAAGTTAATATTAATTCTTTAATCAAAACAGAAGTGAATGAAATTTTATTTGTAATTTGTCCTTGTCTTATCGAAACTATAGAGCTTAATTATTTCCAAGATACCTCAGTATCACATATGCATGTTTCCATGAGAAAAAAAAAATTAAGATAATGAGATTCTAATGTTACATTTAATTCTAGTTGTCATTGCATTAAAAAATGATTTGCATTAGTTTGAAATTTTGGATATTAAAATAGTTTTGAAATGCCTTGCAAAAAAATAAAAAAAAATAAGAACCCTAATTCTGTTACTGTCCAATACTAAATGCGAAAAACAAGGGTTCCATTTTTCTCTTCTCTTCTCTCAATCAGAGATTTTCCATATTTTATTTTCTCGTTCTCTTTTCTTTTTTATGGTACATTTCAGACATCATTTCAAACCTAAATTTTTTGTTCTCACTCAACCATTTCAAACTGTCATCTTTACCACCATATTTATATTTCATTTTTTTAACCACTTGTCACATTCAAATTCAATCTCCTATCCTTCATCTCTATTCATAAATTAAATTTCAATGATTATTAAAATATATTATTAATAGTTAAAATATACTTCACTATTTTAAAAAAATATGTATTTATTATAAATGTAATCATAATATACTATTTATATTAAAAAAATATTATTTTTTATTTTTTATATAAATAAACGTTAATATCCTTATTTGTAATAAGTTAAAATAGTTTCTAAAAAAATAAGGCACTTGGGTTTCTGTATATGGTAAAACAAACTTGTTATGCAAAAGAAAACTTAAAACTTCAAACATATAAAGTCATGAAAATTGAACAGAAGTTGGTGAAACCATTGAATGTTGTTATAAACAAGAGCATTCAGAGGTCCTTAAGTAGGTGGTGTTATTTTTAAGAGGTGTGGGGTATGAAAATGATTCCACCCCTAAAGTTATGGAAATGATTCAAGTATATTTCGTCCTTTTTAACAATATATTTTATAAAATATTTTTTAAATGCATTTTATAATTCATAAAAATTATTATTCATGAAATTACTTATGAGTGAAACCTATTTACTTAGGTTATAAATTACAAAAAATATCATTAAATGTTCTTTTAAGCATGCATTTATTATAAAAAAAATAATTAAGTTTCAGGTATTTTCTATAAAAAGAACTATCTATTAAATATGCAAAATTTATATATTTTTCATTTTGAAGTCTCAACTATTTAATTTTTTATGGAAATGTTAGAATGTTATCATAGTAACATAATTTTATGTTGTCCCATCATCTTATTTTTTAAAAATGTGAAATATTTTAGATAATTATTTAAAATCTAAATAATTGGTAGTTAAAACATTGATAACTAATTATATATCAATTTAGAAACTATTTAACAATAATGAAACTAATTTAGAAATAAAAAAAAAATTAGTCTCTAATCTAGTTAGCAACTAATTATTTTTATCTCTAAAATTAATTTATATTTCATGATTTTCTTGTAATAAATGTAAAATAAAATTATTTTATATTTCATGATTTTCTTGTAATAAATGTAAAATATTGTCACTATACTAAAACTATTGGATATTTATTTTAAGAATATATATAACACTGGTTCATCTTATTTCCTTCAAAATTGGTTTTGGAATTTGATCATAATAATGAAAACCAATGTAAAATTTAGATTTCATCCTAGCTAAGCCATGAACAACTGTATACATCGCAAACTTTGTAGTTTACCACTATAAATATCTACAATTCTTAATGATGCTTTCAATAAAAGAGAGGTATGTCATATTCATACCATTGGGAATCCACTATTTAAATTTAATTCATGATAGTAAGAAAAACTGTTCTTAGAAGGTTAGATTTACGTGGGGTATGAATAAAAAATATAAGGATTTATTCAGTGTTTTACTGTTATTTACGTGTAAAGTTTATCTGTCTCTTAAATATTTTTTAAAATTTTATTATATTTTCTGTCGATAAAAAAAATTATTTCATACAATTAAAGAGTATTCAATAATAAATGTAAAATATTAATATTTAAAATTTATTTATTAATAATAAAAATAATTTAAAAACTAATAATTTTTAATTTTTAAAATAAATTTTAATTTAGTTAGTGTTGTAACTAATTATTATTTTTTCTCTAAAATTAATTTTTATTTAATAAATGTTTTTAGTGTATACATACACTTCAGTTCAACCCTGTGTCTCAACCCTTCTAAAAAATTAAGTTTTAAAATGAAAATTAGAAAGGTGGTGCTGACAATGGCATGGCCATGTCTTTCACTTTTACCAGCCTGCATGTACTCTTCTTCTTCTTCGTTATACTGTCTCCTTGGCCACCGCCAATCTCTGCTTACGGTACAATACAGTGCCTCGTAATTATACTGTCACATACCTAAACGAAGATTACATATACGTAATAACTACAACCCACGTACCTATTTACTACGTTGGTTCACAACAGTTTTAAAACTATATATATATATACATCAGCTGTGAATTAACACAGATGTAGCCACCCATATGAATTGTGAAGGAGATTGTGGTGAGGATTTGCCGCAGTTATAGTTCAAACTTTAATGGTCTGTCGTAACAGTTATTTCGCAGAAAAGTAGATCAAATTTTCTGCAGAATCTGCAGAAGGTACATACCTATATGTGTAGCACAGATCGTGAGATGGTATGACATATGTTAAATTATACATTATATATATATATATATATGCAGTTAGTATTTAATACACATAATAAGGGAGATGATAAGCACTGGAAAACTGAGAAAATCAGTTGGACATTAATATCGTTGCCGGCCGGAAATTAAGAAACAGCAGCAGAGTAGTCAGTTGGAGCTAGGGTGCTAAATTACTGTTACAGCATCTGCATCCATCACCAAGTTCTGCTCATAATTTTGCTGAAGAATGCTGAGGCAGAGGCGTAGTTGAAGGCAGAGACCGTAGGGCTATTATTAATTTCGTCAGACAGAAGAAGAAGAAGAAGAAGAAGGAAATAGCATAGAATCTGAATACATAAAACACAAGAGTTAATTTGCCTTTTTAGGTTAGCTAGGTGTTAGGTGATCACTGTTTCTTTTTCTCCTTCCTCTGTTCTTTTTCTCTGTCTTTCTGGCAAGGGTTAAAGTGGTTTTTAAATATAAACGAGAAGTGAAGGTACATGAACGATGGTGATTTTGCATCAGGTTCTGTTCTGAAATTTGGAGCTGGAATATGAATCTTCGAATATGCAGTTCAGTTTCACAAGCTAGCTTTTCTTTATGCATGCGGATTCTACAATTTTCATCACTGAAACCTACGTCTTTCTAAGTCATTTGGAGTCTTTTTTTTTTTAAATATCATAGAAAAAACATTAAATAATTGATAATTAAAATTTTATTATTTGGTAACTAATTACATATTAATTTATAAATTATTTAATAATAATAAAAACTAATTTAAAAATTAATAATTTTTTTAGTCTTTAAAATAATATATAATAATTAATTGTTTTTAATTTTTAAAATTAATTTTATTTATTGATTTTTTTTTATAGTGTAAAGAACAAAACAAAATAGTTATACCTTACCATTTATTTTAATAATATAATAATATATGTTTATAATTTATATTAAAATATAGAAGAAATATAATTAAAATAAGAATATTTTGAGTTGTATAATGAGTGTATATTTTTTAATGAAAGATTAGATAACATTAAATTTGAAGTGGACAACTGCTTAACGGACAAAGAAAAAGCATTGAAATTGCGGTATAAAATGTAATCTAATAAATAATACATAAAATATTCACGTTATATCTCTATATATATATATAGTTTTATTTATTAAAAAGTTACATAATTAATTATATTCTTTTTTTTTGTTTATTCTTTTTTGCTGCAGTGTTTTTTTTTTAATTATATTTCAAATGATAATATAAACAGGTAAAAATAATAATACTTTAAAACAATATAACTCTAAAAAGTTAACCTTATTATATTTATTTTTTATTTTTCTTCAATCAAGCAACATCTACTTTTACATTACTTTCTATACGTATTTTTTTCCCTTGTTCACTGGGAATGAATATACCAAATACATTGGTAGATAGAAGTGTAAAGAATGTTCTAAAAATTAACGGAAATGATACCTTTACACCCTCCATTTACGTGACACCTAACAAAATATTTTTTACTGTTAAAATATTAAAGAAACTTTATTCAAAATCTAAAAAATAATGACAAATTAATATATTAGTTGCCATCAACATTTACTTTGGAATTAAATATATTATTATTTTATTTTAAAATTTTGGTTGTATTAATTTTTATTAAAAAATATAATCTTTTATTATTAAGAGGGTTGTAAAATTGAAGTTGAAAGAAAACTAGTCTTGAAGAATTTTTTTCCAAAATTTAATACGTTCCACTCTAAGTTTTAAAATATTCGTATTCTCTTAATTGATTATGTGTTATGCATAACTAATTAGCTTTTATGAGTATACTATTCCCATTTTGTTATTATAATATTAATAATAATTAAATAAACATTCAAATACAATAATAGTAATAATAATTTTAAATTAAACTATCCCAATGTATTAATTTATATTTTTTCAATAAAATAACTTCTATTTTTTATTTATTTCTCATCTTCAAATTCTTTTCCACATTTCACATTATAGATACAAGTTAATATAACAAGTATCAATATCATATACATATTATTTTATACTTATAACCACATAAATATTTAATCACCTAATAAAGTATCTAAATCTCAATCCAAAATATTCACACATTTCAATATTCAAAATAGTACTTGACATCTTTAAAAAAAAAAACTCATATTAAACATAATAAAAACTAATTTAATCCACGAAAAACATCAAAGATAAAATCAATCTAAATATCTTATATCAGAATTATTGTTTGTATCTATTATAAAAAATCTTGATATAAAACTTTATTCATCTTCTCACCACTTGTGTATCATACAAATACATATCATATTCAATACATTTCAAAATATACACATTACCATAAAAAAAATACATAATGCTATTCAAATAAATACAATTTATTTATTCATATATATAGCTTAATCCAAAGAAAAAATTAAGCATCTGCCTTCACAAATTGTCCAAACTCTAAAAAGAGTATTATAAAAAAAAAATGTGAAATAGAAATCAATTTTAGAGACTAAAATTAATTAGTTGCTATTGTAACTAAATTATAAACCATTTTAGAGACTAAAAAAATTTATGATTTCTAAATTAGTTTCTATTATGGTTAAATAGTTTATAAATTTGGTAATTTCTAAACTAGCATCTAATTTAATCACTATAATAACTAATTATTTTTTGTGTCTAAAATTGGTTTCTATTTCATGATTTTATTGTGTATTATGTTTTTGTTTTATAATTAGAATGATTAGATTAAGCAGATATTGAAAAACAAACACACATTTTTTTCTTCCTATGATCCACTTTATCACACAACAAATCAAACAAATAGAAAGAGTTTAAAAATTATGTTTTTGTTTTTATTTTTTAGTCTCTTATTTTCTTAACACACCGAACCAATTAATATTATTAGAAATATAAATGATAAAAATTAAATAGAATGAAACCCAGGGAATTAAATCAAGTAGAAACAGTGAATGCATAAAAGGCCCACTGATGGTCTAGTGATGATGAAGAACAGCCACATTGGTCCAACCCGTCAAGGATCTAGCCTGTAGGGTGGGGTGGGGGACCTTGGCCTCTTATTTTTTTTAATTTAATTATTTAATATAATATATGTATAAATAAATTTTAATATTAACATATTATTCTACTATATATATTACCAGAAAATTATTAAATAAAAATTAATTTTAAAAATAAAATAATTAATTATTATTTTATTAAATTAAAAATCATTTTATAAATTAAAATAATTATTAATATTTAAATTAATTTTTATTATTAATAAAAATTTATAAAATGATTTATAAATTAGTATCTTATACTTAATACTTTATATTTTAAACTAGTTTTCTATTAATATTTTGAAAATCAATTTAAAATATTATTCCACCAACTTTTTTTTTAACTTTTATTTTTTAATTTTATATTTTAAAAATTTATTATTTATGTATCTATTAAAAGTATACTTAATTATATAAATATTTACAGTCTTCAAATAACATAATAAAAAACATTCATATTTTATATTTTTTTTAAATTAAAATTTTAAAAAATAGTGAGCTTACGAACCAGTCCATCACATCAACATTGTTTCCTCCTGCACCTCTATAGGTTCTTTTCCCAGTTCCATAAATTTTCGTTTTTCCAAAAATGTTTGTATATAACATTCTAGATTACATAATCTTCATTTTCAAATTCGTAATTAACTTCCCTGAAAGTTATTTTTCAAATTTGTAATTAACTTCAGGATTACATAATTTGTAAGTCTTTTTTTATGTATGATTAGTTTTTAAATTACATAATCCAAAAGTCTTTTCTAGCTTCCGGATTATGTAATCCATAAGTATTTTTTCAAATGTGTGTCTGAATTACATAATCCATAAGCTACTATCAAATCCAGACTTCTGGATTATATTAGGGATGACAAAGCGGGGCGGGCTGTGCAGGCCGGCCCGCGGCCCGCTGTTAAAAAACGCGGGGCGGACTGATCTTTTCAACCCGCTAACCCGCATTAGCCCGCCCCACAATAGCCCGCAACCCGCGCGGGCCAGCAGCGGGGCGGGGCAGGCTGGGCCGCTCACCCGAAAGAAAAAAAATTGGCACTTAACAGCAGCAAGGCAACGTTTTCACAAAATTTCAAAGAAAGAAACCCAACACAATCGCGTCAATAATGTTTTTTTAATTAATGTTTATGTTTAATGTTTTGAAATTAGGTATTTTTAATGTTTTGGAAGAGAAAGAATAGTGATATTTGATATTTATCTTAATGTTTAATGTTTTGATGTTTGATTATGTTTGAAGAGGAAGAAAAAGAATTTAGGTTTGATAGTAACAAATATATAGGTTTAATTTGAAAAGTTTTTAAGAACAAAATGTAAAAAAAATATATATTTAATTTAAAAAGAAAAAAAACGCGGGTCAGCTCTTATGCGGGACGGGTTGAGAATTCTAACCCGCAATAACTTTGCGGGGCAGATCAACCCAACCCGCATTTTTGCGGGCCAATGCGGGGCGGGCTGGCCCGCTTTGCCACCCCTAGATTATATAATCCAAAATACCATTATGAATTATGTAATCCAAAATATGGAGGTGGCACAAGAAGAACGTATGGAGGTGCAGGAAAAAACAGTCTCCCATCTATGGAGCAAAACAAAACAAAGCAACAGAATAAAGACACTGACTAAAGCCATGGGCTAAGGCCCACTTTGCAACCCCTGTATAAAACAAGCAAAAGTGGGTAGGTAAGTTATTTCACTACTTGCAATTTCTCCCTACACCCCCATTCTTACTCTGAACCTCCATATATTTTTTTAATTCCAATAACATCTTTCTAAATATAGTGGAGAGTGTGTATTTTCAAATGGTGGTGAGTGATGATGAAAGTTATGGTTCAGGTCAGTTTTGTGGTGTTTCTATTAGTGGTGAAGGTGTTTTCATTCGCTTGTCTTTTTTTTTTTGAAAGCCACAAAACAAAACTCAACCCAACCCAACAAGATACAAGAATGAAGTACAAATCTAAAAGGAAAATATTATCTTTCTTTCTGTGAAATGTTGACTACGATGAAACTTCTCGTCAATCCTCTTACACACGTTCAAATGATAAAACTGTTATCTCAAATACTGTAATTGGAGAATAATGAAAATGTTGCGTTTCTAAGGGATGAATGGGATGCAAATAAGATTACTTAAAAAGTGAGAGTATGCTATTTAGGATTTTTTTTTTTAAAAGGTTAAAACTGAATTTTTTATATTTAATTTGGAGGTGTGGGAAAAAGGTGAAGTATACTTTGCTTTTACACTACTAATAGCTGACACTATGTTGGCAAATTGTGGACTGGCCCAAATTCAGCCCAAAAGTTTACAAACACAGGGCAAGCCCAACCAAATGAGTCTATACGAGGGTAATTTCTCCCTGCACCATATCAATTACAACATGCAACGAGTTTGTTATTGAAAATGATAAAAATGTTTCTAAAAAATATGAAAATAACCTTAAACAAAAGGATGGTGCAGATAAAAATTATTTCCATAAACTTTTATCCAGAAATATTTTGGATTTAGATTTCTAAAACACAAAATTCTTTTTCTGATAAAAAAAATGGAAATTTTTATCCAAAATGTATTTGCAATTTTGTATTAGGGATTTTTTTGTGCGGAATGTATTTTTTTAGTTTTGAATTATATTTATTATTCTGAATTTTCAAATCTAAAATAAGGATAATTTTAAAATTCTGAAAAATGATAGAGTACAAGTTAAAATTGATATGGTATAGGAAGAAATTGCCCTAAACCCTAAACCCTAAAGAAAAAAAAGAGACTATTTCTTTCTACACCTCCCATATATTCTTCTCTCACCTCCATAATTTTTTGTATTTTCAAAAATATCCCTTTATAATATTTCGGATTACGTAATCTGGAAGTCTTTTTATAAATTCATAATTAGCTTCCGGATTACATAATTCATAAGCTTTTTTTATATGCATGATTAGTTTTCAGATTATATAATCTGGAAGTACTTTTTGGCTTCTGGATTATGTAATCTGGAAGTCTTTTTTCAAATATGTGTCCAGATTACATAATTCGGAAGCTACTCTATGGAGGTGACGCAAAAAATATAAAAAAATATTTTTATGTTTTGTATGTAGGTGGCAGAATAACCTATAGGTGGAGGAATAAACAGTCGAAAAATAGCTAGAAGGCATGATTCATTGATGGTGCAAAAAGACAAAAAAAATCATGAATCCTTAAAGCTCCGCAGACTCACATGCGACTGCCAAACCTTAAACCTTTCCTTTAGCGATAGTGATATTTCGAGATCCAACAATTTAAAATATTAATATTTTAATTATATATTTATATATTTATTTATTTATTTAT
>Ga0123342_1005997_pt1 | contig 17180 bp, 6 predicted proteins | sample Turbeawhitnodule_FD_89960 | JGI IMG/M metagenome (GOLD analysis project Ga0123342, IMG submission 89960) | Root nodule microbial communities of legume samples collected from Mexico - Turtle bean Mexico white nodule | ecosystem: Host-associated > Plants > Roots > Nodule | place: Mexico: Nepantla... | reverse complement strand
TTTCACTCTGTAATTACGTAACTCAGGGTTATATATACCCATCTCTTGCTCTCATAATAACACACTCACTTTTATCTTTCTCTCTCTTCCCTCTCTCTCTTCTCTCTCCAATACTCTCTCTCTTATTCTATATGGAATTGGTCTTTCTGATAGTATTTCGTAATTATTCCATTAAAGAAGCTTAAATTAAACATTTGAAAAGTGTAGGAGGACCATTAGCTAAGCAAAGTTGAGTCCTAAAATGATAGCTGCACGGAAATTCAACGTGATTTGTGGATAAAATTAAAATGTTAGGCATACTCTGAACTGAGGTGATGATGACACTTTCCTTTTACTTCCATTTGTTAGTTGTAGTTGAAAGGGAGGGAGGAATGAAAGAAAAGAACACAGAAAAGAAAGAGACTCATTTAGAAAATTAAAATGATAAAAAAGTGTGACAAATGAGGAGATTTTATGATTCAAACTTTTTTATATATTTATAAGAGAAAAAATATAACTTATTAGGTTAAGTATATTATATATTTTTTAATTAGGTTTATTTTTAAATGTTTAATTAATTGTTTTTTTTATCAGCAAATGTTTAATTAATTGTGCTCATAACATAATTAACTAGTGTTATTATCTTTTATGTTTTATTTTTTACAATCATAATAATATTATATTATTTATTTATTTATTAAATTATATCTGTTTTTATTATCTTTTTTTGTGTATTTATTTCCATCAATGCAAATTATCTGTTTTTTCCACCGGAGACTGAGTAAAGTCTATAAATGCAAATTATTATTAAGTAAATTAGATGTGATAATGATAATGTTATTAAGTAAATTAGATTTGACAATGATAATGTTATTAAGTAAAGTAGTTTTTGTTTATAGGGTAAATAAAACAAAATCCAAAACGTTATACTAAGTCTTTCTCATATTTGAGTGTTCCGGTCTTCTTCGATTATCAAATATAAAATTTTAATGTTTAATTACTTTTTTTTTCTTAATTATATACATTATTACAAATAATTTAGATGTAAATACGTTTTCATACTATATTTACTAAATTAGAGATTATTTTAGATATTAAATAAATTTTTTTTCTAATTTTATTTTTATCATTGATAAATAGTTTTTAAATTTATATTTAATTATTTATCAAAGTTTTAACTATCAATTATTAACTATCAAGGTAGCAAAAGTCTGAATAGCTAACTAAATACCAATTTAAAAATTATTTATCAATAATAGAAATTAATTTTAAAATTAATAATTTTTTTACTCTAAAATAGTTTATAATTTAATCTATAGTAAGTAATTATTTTTTGTCTTTTTATTTAATGTTAATTCCTTTTCTCTAAACAAATATTATTCAACTTTTATTCACGGTAAAAAATTCTATTTAGATTTTCTGTTTTATTTTAGTCCTTCTAATGTATTTATTTTAATAATGTTAGAGTATATTAGATATTTATATATTTACTTTTATAATAGAAAGTGAAATTTAAGTTAAACTTAATTATATAAAATTGATTTATAAAGTCAATTTCGATCAATTTGGTATATAGTAATGAAATTTCTTATTTTTCTATTATCTAATTAATGTGACTCTTTAACATTTTAGAATATTAAACATTTTTAATTAATGCATTTTGCAATAAAGTAGTGAAATTTGACTGGTGGTATGATATTTAACGAACGTGTGAATAGTGCTGTGCATATAAGTTATGGCAAAAATATTAGAATTTAAGATTATTATTGACTCTTTTTTTATCATGAAGCAAGGTTATAATAATAAGTATATTTTGGGTAAGAAAATGTTGATAGGAGACAAGTCTAGTCTAAGCATGAGTTTCTAGAATCTATGAACACAAGAAAGGACCAACAACATAACATATTTTTAAAAGATTCCATTTTAAAACAAGTTTCTAGAATCACTTAATCAACCATTCACCCTAATTGGACGCATCTTTTCTATATTACGTCATCGATAACGCGACTCAGTTATTATATAATATATATACAAGTTGTCCAACTCTCCAGATTTAAAAGTCAAATTCATTATGAAAAATTATATTTCAAATATTCATTCTTCAATTAATTTTATTCTTTCGTTAACTGTTATCCCATCTAATATAGAACAATACTTCTTTTTTCTTTTTAATTTTAACTTCTTTTAAAAATTATACTCTTATCTGTATTTCTATTATTCATGGAAAATTATTTGAAAAAATAAAACTGAAAAAATATAATAAATAACTCATTTAAATTTATATAGTGAATATAATAATTACATTTTTTTATTTTATTCAGATGAAAAACATAAAATGATTATTGTATAAGAACATATGGGTATAATATTATGTCACATGTAGAATATTAAATATACATTTAAAATCCATTTTCTATATTTAGATATATTCCTTGTTTAATTTTTAATTATATAAAAATAAATTTTCATATATAAATTAAAATACTACTAATTTAAAATTATTGTGTAGTCGTTGTTTATTGTCTCTTTTTAAATATATATAATGAAGAAGGAGTAAAAAGAACATAAACAAATGGAAATGAAAAACATTAGTCAACCAATCAATACTAAACGAAATAAGGAATGACTTAATGTTGGATAAAAGAAAATGGAAAAATTTATCAATTTTCTATTTCTTCAAGGTGAAAATATATATTCATTATTTTTTTTCTTGGAACATAAGCTTTTAAACATAATGGAAGGAAGTGTTTTAGTGTATATGTTTGTTGCTTAAAGAGACAAAGGCAATGAGAAAAGGCATAAGCAAATCATTGTTAAGTTTCTCTCGCATAATATGACAATCTATTTCGATATGATTTATTCTTTTATGAAAAACTTGATTCAAGACTATATGTATCTCAAATTGATTGTCATAGTAAAAAATGACAAGTCTAATACATAAGACATAAAAATTGTCAAAAAAATAGGTGATAAGTGATTCATTACAGTTCACAAATAGTTGCAACCAAAACAAAAATATTGTATTTTGCTTCAATTAAACTTTTGAACATGATGTTAACAAATATATTTTGAAGTAACTTATTCTTTTATGAGATTTAATTTATGTCGGGACAAAATACATATTTTTCATATTTATTCTAACAACACTCATGATTAAAACATTTTTAATAAAAGCATATAGATGAAGAAATCTCCTCAAAATACACATGTATGTTTTACTTTATAGTGAGTAATTTACATTAATTCAAAACTCTTGTCAACAAATATGTTTAGGGAGGAATTGAGCATGAAAGGCTATGAAAAAAGTTATATTATATATTCATGATAGAAAAAAAAAATATTTCGCATAAAGATGCTCAATATTATCATTATAAAAAAAGAGTTATACTATATGATATGATGGAGATAATACCATATATAGTAAGTGTAGGATGACAAATGATTTGTAATAGAATTCTAGTATTTTTACTTGTTTATAAAAAAATGTTAATAAATTCTTTTAAAATAACCTACACTTCTTTTAATCCACATTTCATGTAAATATAATTTCTATAACAAAAAAATAACTCAAGTATCATGAAGATACGTTTTTCAATAAGAAAAGGTAAGCAATATGAACACACACAAAAATCATATTCTAGTCTTCATAGCCAAAACATGAGTATACACTTTCAAAAGAAAAAAGGAATGAAAGAATTGAAATTGAAGAAAAGACAAAACAAAAAATAATAATCTTAAAACTCTATCACGAAGACATATTCATTAAAAGAAATCATACGGAAAGAACATATCCTCGTTGTATTGTTATTGATAAGAGTTGTGTATATTTAAAAAATATTTTGGTTACGAAAATTGAAATTCCAATTATTCATGGGTCAATAATGTTATCCTTTAATTTATTGAACACAAAAACAGACATCTACTAGTCAAACTCATGATTTTATAGACTGAGATTGATGGTTTTGTACCAGCCATTCCTAGCATGTGATGTATCCACCAAGCAGTCATTTTTTTTACCATACTTTGTTTGGCCTTTTCAACCTCTGTCATCAAAAACATTAAAAAACATCAATCTCTTCCTACAAAGATAGGACAAGGAGACCTTGGAAAGTTCGTTCGTTGTCAGTGAAATTCTTCACAATCCATTTTCCGTTTACCGAGGTAAATCAATCATAGTCTCTCTAGTCTTGTACGGTCATGCCAACTGTTAGATATACACACATAAAATAACTAAATATATATAATAAAAAATATTATAACGTAATAAACTTTAAGCTTTACTTTTAAAAGACGTTTCAGTATTTAGAAAAAAATATATTTAAATCTTAAACCCTAAATTTGAAAAAAAAAATTAAGTCATTCAAAATTTTGTTCTCCTGTTTCATGTTCACACGTGCACTGTTGTGTGTGACCAATCTATATTTTTACTTTACGTGGATCTGACACTTCCGTTGAAAATCTTAAAAAAATGGACTATCTAGTGATGCTGGAAATCGTGAAATATTAATATGAGGAACGGTAACGAATAATACTATATAATATATAAAAATACAGTTTGTATATCTCTTCTAGAAGGTTATATAAATTAACATTAGTTTGACTGACCCACACCCAGAAACAGAGCTAATTAATAAATAAATATAATAATAAATAGTAATATTATTCATTTGTATTTTTATTATACCTTTTATCTCTCAGCTCTATTGCATCATTTAGTTTACTTTTTTTTTATAATAATAATAATTATTATTATATATATAGAAGCAGCGTGTATCTATAAGTTCCCTCACTTTAAGAACAGAATTATTGAATTCCTCTGAGCAGTAGTCTCTCTGAGTTCTTCCCTCCGGCGTTTGTATCAGCAAAGATGTCCACCACCGCAACTTCAACAACATCAGAAGGTTCTTTTTGATCGATTAATTTTCTTCCGCTGTTGGAGTTTTCATTCATTTGTTTATATCTGAACTTGGCTACTTACATAGAATAACTAAACGCGCATCATGCATAGAAAAAATGGTCACAATTTCTGATAAAGGGTAACGCACGATGCAGAAGTTAGCAGCAAAGAGTGGAAAGTGATACACATGAGCGAGCAAGAGGAGGATCTCATTCACAGGATGTACAAGCTAGTCGGCGACAAGTAAGCTTCCATCATTTGTATTATAATGCATTTTCTTTCACACGATTTGGGTTTCTGCATTAATTCTATCCATCTAAATGTTTCAAAATCCTAGATTAACTAGATATTAGGAGAATCTAAACTTCATTTTATAAATTCTGATTTTATGAAGCTGTTATTATTATCCAACTTTACATATTAACTAAACTGATAAAGTAACAACAATCACATAAAAAAATATTATTTAAAAAAAAATATTATATTAAAATTTATAGATTAACAAAAACCATACATAAATAATTCTAAAAATAGACTAGATGAATAATTCTAAAAATAGATTAAATGAAAACTTATTATATCAATAAATTGATTTTTTATAAATAAATCTTAAATTATACTGAGGGCATTCGTATTCCCTAAATTCCAGTTTTTAATACTCAAGTTTCAAGTAACACTATCTTGTGTAACTGGTTTTTTTACTGTTCTTGGATTGTAGAATGCAGGTAGATAGAATTTTAACCATAGATTAACCTTTTGGCCATACATGGCTGGCATTGACTATTTGGTAGTAATGAGTAATTTGTTGTACCAAATGACCGACAATTAATTACCTTCTCAACCTATTAACCACACTGCAGATTCTTACTCCTGTCCTTAACCATTTGTTTGCTTTACAAGATGGGAAAAGATGGAGAATCGTAATTCATTTTATTTGTCTTTGCTTAAAGGACAAAATGAATAATAAATGAAAATAGAGACATTGTCTTGTTGTTTTCATTTATTTATTTTTGTACTTTTTTTTATCAAAATAATTAATCTAGTTATACAATTTTTAAAATATTTTCTGTTCGTCCCTTTACTTATTTATGGTCTATCAGATAATTAAATTTTCAATTTATTTCTCTAGTGATTTAATATGTTTAACTTCTTTTCTAAGAACAGAAATAGAATAAAAGTTAAAAAATTGTTCAGTATACACTTACGGTGAGATTAACGTGTATGCACAGTGGAAGAGAAAAATATTAATTTCAAGAAACAATAAGAATTAGTATACTATTATTTTTTCTTTATTTTCTCAATCAGAGAGAGCTTTGATTTTTATCTCCTTCCCTTGTTAATATGAGGTGAAATTCTTACTTCTCATTCGAACTTTTGAAAATTATATATATATATATATATATATATATATATACTTTTTATTTATTTATTGTTTTAGTTCTAAGAGTGCAAGTATCACACTTCTCCCAAAGTGATATTTCACAAATAATTTATGTTATAAGGCTAGTTATATAAGAAGTTTCACATCTTTCATGAACTATCACAACAGAAATTCTAGAATTTTATAATAAAGAAATTCAAGTGCGTAATATTTATTTATAGCCCTTGTTAATGTCAAACATTTTGTGTGAACATTCTTTTATTATCCTCATTCATGATTTATGACTTGGATTCTCTCCTTAGATACATCATCACTTTCATAATTCATATCCCTTAAGTGTAAATATATTTTTGTTAATTTTGAAAATCATAATTAGAGTGAAAATGATTCATGAAAGTTATTGTGGTATATAAATTTATGTTTACTAGAGTTTGCAATTGAATAGGTGGAATTTGATAGCGGGTCGGATTCCGGGTCGGAAAGCAGAAGAGATAGAGAGATTCTGGATTATGAGACACACTCATGCTTTTTCTGTTACAACAAATCAAAGTAAAGCCAAAAACTCTTGATTTTCTCTCCTCAACAATCTCTCATGGCCATAATTCTCATAAAAATATACTTAAATATGTTTTTCATTTCAGATTTTCAAATATTTTGTATATTTTTAGCCCTTTATTCATTTTTTGTTATCAATATCAGTTTCTAAGGGTTACAATTTATATATATTCTTTGTTAAATTTTTTTATCTCTTTCAAGGACTGATATTGATGATGAAAAACCTAATAAAAGACTAAAAATATAATAGAAGTCCACATGGACTACATAAAATAAAATTAAAAATCTGAAATTTTATAAGAACCTTAAAAATATATTTAATGGTATAAATTTTGTTCTGACATTTTTGGAGTTATCGCCCATTGTAATCGGTCATGAGTCTCATAGGAAAAGTTTGCATTTTATTTTGTATAAAAAAAGTGTGTATTAGACTGCTTTAATTTGAGTGATTTATTTCAATTTGTGTTTTTATTTTATTTTATTTGAATACACACACACTATATTACAATATAAAGTAGAAAAGAACTAAAAAGAACCTTTACAGAAAAAAAATCTAAATAAATAGAAAATATTTTACTAAAAATATGTTCCAAATATATTTTAGAACGAAAAAAAAAACAACCTAGAATAAAAAAAAAAACACTTTGGAAAGAACGATTATAAGGAATTTAATAATAGGATATATGTCGAGTTGCACCACGGTTTATATGCAAAGTACATTCCAAATAATTTTTTTTTATCAGCACATTCCAAATAAATAAATAGTAGTGAATTATAAATCATTAAATAAAATGTTAAAATAGATACGGTACCCATTACTAAATGAGAAAGACTTAACGAAGAAAATTATAGGATTTTTAAAAAAAAAATCGACACAAAAATATGATATTTCCAAATAAAAATAGAAGAAATAAGATGAACACAAAATGATATTCACTTCACAGCACCATTTATACATTATGATGGAATGAAATGCATACGCGAGTAAAAGATGTCTCATCTGAACCTATATATAATCTAGAGTTTCAAATATGTTCCGTTTACGGTTTTCAAATTGATTTTGAATTAAAACAACAATATTTTATTTTTCTTATTTAATTTTTAGTAACACCTCTAAATAACTATTAACTTTATACATTATATTACTGTATCAGTAATTTATAAAGGATTTACATTTAGTTTTAAAATTACGCATAAATAGCAAAATTTATTATTTTAATTTCAAGGTTCATCAGTAAATATATTTACTCATATATCAAATACAATAGTACAAATCCCCATATTAGTTACAAATAAATGATATAATAGTAAGCTCGAGATAAGATGTAACATTCAAATTATAAAACACTAATATCATTATAAAAAAAAATCATAAAATAAAAATTAATTTTAGAAAAAAAAATAATTAGTCGTTATTGTAATTAAATTATACACCATTTTATAAATTAAAAAAGAAAATATTTATTGATTAGTTTCTATTATTGTTAAATCGTTTCTAAATTGGTATCTAATTAGCTACAAAGTTTTAAGCACCAATTATTTAGATTCTAAATTTTAGTAGCAAAAACCTTTGTTACTAATTAGATACCAATTTATAAACCATTCAACAATAATAGAAACTAATTTAGAAACCAATTTTTTTTAATCTCTAAAATGATCTCTAATTTAATCACTATAACAACTAATTATTTTTTGTTTTTAAAATTAAAATCTATTTCATGATTTTTTTTTAATATAGGTCTAATTATAAACAATTTTAAATTACTAAAGTCATTACTAATGATACTTAAACAACACATAAATCTATACGATAAAAGGATACATAAAAAAAACAACAGAAAATATATATTAATATTTTTTCAAAGAAACATATTATGTACTATGAGTGAGTATAATGTGGTTTATTATAAGAATCTCTTGTATTTAAATTTTGATTTTATAAATTAGGGTAATTTGAAAGGTACAATGTAGAGGGACGGATCTTGATGCAAAGTTATTAATGTGAATTTGTAGGAAGTTAGTGTAGACAAATTTTTCTTACCTGTGCAAACAACGTGAACCATTCTTCCCTTGCACGTGAATAAATAATATGGAAAAACGATACCTTTCTTAATCACAAACATCAATTACCCTTCACTCTGTAACATCAATTGAATTTATATATCATTCATAATCATTTCAATATTCATTTATATTTTTACAACATTACAATAAACCATAACACTACATTTATTTGAATGAGAAAATTAAAGGACAAAAGTCAAAACTCTATTTTATTTTTTCTTTAGCAATAAACAATAAAGAGAAACATCATTACATTATACTTTATGATATGATTTTGAGTATTATAAATTCTTATTAATCATAAACTAATTTTAGATACTAAAATAATTAATTACTATTTGACTAAATTAGAGACATTTTATGTCTAACACGAAAACTTTATGAAAAAAAAATTAGAGACCATTTTATAAACTAAAAAACATTTATATCCAAACTAGTTTTTATTATTAGTAAAAGTTTATAAAATAGTTTCTAAATTTTTGACCATTAACTACTAAGATTTTAACTTTCAAGATTTTTAGTTACTTACTATTTTATATTCTAAATTAGTCTCTATTAATCTTCTAGAAACTAATTTAAAATCTAAAATATTAGTAGCTAAAACTTAGGTAACTAATTTATATATCAATTTATAAACAATTTTATGAAGTTTTATTAATAATAGAAACCACTTTAGATAAAATTAATTTTTTAATCTCTAAATTAATATTTAATTTAGTAAATATAATGACTAATTATTTTTTATCTTTAAATTTTATTTTATTTTTAAGTCTTATTTTCTTAAAACTAATTGGGATTAAGATATGAATACCAATAAATAAGTTGGAGTATATTTATATCGTATAATTATAGAGTATAATTATAGAGTGACTTTATCACAATCAAGATAAAATAAAATACATTATCTTTAACAAATTTAAAGGACAATATAATAACTATTCATACAAGTAATCAAGACCAATAACTGACAATGTAATAAATAATAATACAAGTATAATCAAAACCAAATAATTGTTAAATTAAGAAGATAATTAATAAAATGAACATAAGTCAAGATGCACACATTAACCTTGGGAAAAGAATTATAAGTCGAAGAAAATACTTGACTATAAATAAGATCAATAATAGATAAAGTAGCAGTTGCGATTCCTCATGGTGAAAGAGGTTATGTGATTTTATTTTCTATTTTTATGTCTATGTGCTACTTTAACATGTATTGATATATTTGTCTACAATTAAAAGTTATTTGGTGATATAGTACTAAATTGTTATCCTTCTAGAAACTAAATTGTCCTCATATTAATCTTTTTATAGATATATTTATTTACATGTTTTATATTTTCTAACAGTGTTCTATATATTAGATTTATTTTCATTTAAAATAAATAAATTTGACATTTGGTTTACTATATATGTAAACATATTTTTTTCTAATAATTTTATATTTCTAACATGATTTTTTTAACATATTTTTACCAATTTCAACTTATTCTAAAGAAATTTTATTGCTCAAAATTGAAGAGTTGTGTAATGATATGTAATATTTCGATCTGTCCTAAATAAGTCATATCTCTCTAGAATGAGGGGTTGTATAATAGGTATATCACTTAAGACTAATTATATACAAATATCAACAAATAAATTGGAATTTATTTACTTTGTATAAATATAATTTATTTTATCACAATGAAGCTCAAATAAAACAAATAATCTGAAACTAGTTTGAAGTAAAATCTAGTAAATATTAATAAAGTGAAAAAGAGCAAACAATCATGAAAGAAAAATCAGAGATGCTCTTAACATTGGAAAAAAAATTCAAGTTCAAAAAATAGGATGGAGTCCTTTAATTCAAAAGCACGTGAAAATTAGGAAAAAATTTCTTTCACACCACACATTAAAAATATGTATTTGACACTATATTATAATAATATAATAATATTTAAAATTAAAATATTATTTTATTAGTTTGTGAAGTAATGTTTTCTACTATTTGTGGTGTTAACATATCATCACTTTGAAAATTATTTGCATTACATTTGTTTAGGATTGGACTTAGTCTTAGTGTCCTTCAATTAAATCTGAATTTTCTTCCATGTTTTCAAAAATGCAAGAAATTTTATATCCATTCCCAATTTTTTATCAACATTTTAATTTTTTTATTAAATTTGAATTATGAATATAGATAAATTGTGGTAATATGAAACGATTTTATTGTCAAGAAGTTGTATAAATAAATTAAAAAATAAATTAAATATAATTAAAATATTATTTAATTAATTTGTGAAATGAATGTTTTCTACTGTTTCTAGTTTCTAGTGTTAATATATTACTACTCCGAAAATTATTTGAATTGCATTTGCTTAGGATTGAACCTAGTCTTTATTGGTGTCTGTTAGCATATCCATCAATCAAATCTGAATTTTCTCTCAATTCTTTCAACAAAGCAAGTCCCACATTTAGAAATTTTATACCCATATTTAGAAATTTTATACCCACTCCCAACTATATATCAAAACGTTAATTTTTTATTAAATTTGAGTTATGAATATAGATAAATTGTGTTAATACGACACGATTTTATAGCGAAAAAGTTATATTATATTAATATAATTTTTATAAAAGTGAAATCGTATCAAATTAAAATTTAACATGATTTTGATCAATAATTATTTTAAGTAAACAAAATAGAAATCAATTTTTAAAGACCAAAATAATTAGTTGCAATAGTAACTAAATTAGAAACCATTATAGAAACTTAACAAAAAATGGTTTCTAAATTAATTTATATTATTGTTAAATAGTTTCTAAATTGGTATCTAATTAGCAACCAAAGTTTTTACTACCAAATTTAGAAACTAAATAATTGGTAATTAAAACTATTTAATTACTAAAATGGTCTAATTTAGAAACTATTTAACAATAATAGAAACTATTTTTTTTTATTTCTAAAATGGTCTCTAATGTAGTTACTATATTGTTGGAGATCCCACATCGACTAGAGATTAGAGCATTTCATTGTATATAAGTGGGTGCAAACCTCAACCCTATGAGTCGGTTTTATGGGGTTGAGTTAGGCTTAAAGTCCACTTCGTAATATGGTATCAGAGCCATTTCGAGCCTATCCTAGCGAGTATTTGTTGGCCTTATCAGGCCACCCGCTATCGGACCACTATCGGACCACCCAAGATATATAGTCCCACGCACGAGTTGGCAGTCTCGGCGTGAGGGGGGTGTGTTGGAATCTATATATAGAATAAGTATCTATATATTAGGTTTATTTTCATTTAAAAAAAATAAATTTGACATTTAGTTTAATATATATATATGTAAACATATTTTTTTCTAATAATTTTATATTTTCAACATTGTGTTTTTTAACATGTTTTCACCAATTTCAACTTATTCTAAAGAAGTCTTATCCCTCAAAATTGAAGAATTGTGTAGTGATATGTGATATTCCCATGTGTCCTAAATAAGTCATATATTTCTAGAATGAGGGATTGTATAATAAGTATAATATGATGTACCTAAATAAATCTTATCACTTAAGACTAATTATATACAAATATCAATAAATAAATTAGAATTTATTTACTGCGTATAAATATAATTTTTTTATCACAATCAAGCTCAAATAAAATAAATAATCTGAAACAAGTTTGAAGTAAAATATAGTAAATATTAATAAAGTGAAAAAGAGCAAACAATCAAGAAAGAAAAATCAGAGATGCTCTTAACATTGGAAAAAAAATACAAGTTCCAAAAAATATTTAACTATAAATAGGATTGATAAAACCAAAATAAATAAAAGCATACTGAAAAAAAATAAAGATAAATACTGAGAGAGAAATTGTAAAAGAAATTGCAAGAACAGCGACAGAAGAAGAAAATAAAAGATGAAGTAATGGAACCGAAAGGCTTTACAAATATAAGGGTTTTAATTCAAAAGCACGTGAAAATTAGGAATTTTTTTTTGACACCACACAGTAAAAATATGTATTTGACACTATATTATAATAATATAATAATATTTAAAATTAAAAAAATAAATTAAATATAATTAAAATATAATTTTATTAGTTTGTGAAGTGAGTGTTTTCTACTATTTGTGGTGTTAATATCCAATTTGAAAATTATTTGCATTATATTTTCTTAGGATCGAACTTAATCTCGTTTAATATCCGTCAATTAAATTTAAATTTTCTCCCAATGTTTTCAGAAAAACAAGAAATTTTATGTCCACTCCCAATTTTTTATCAACATTTTAATTATTTATTAAATTTAGAATATGAATATAGGTAAATTGTACTAATATAACACGATTTTATTGGAAAAAAGTCGTATAATAATATTTTTTATGAAAGTGAAATTGTATCAAATTAAAACAAATTTAGTATTAAATATGCATATTAATTTGACATAATTTTAATTAATAATTTTTTTAAAATAAAGTAACATTTAAGTGACAACTTTAATTCAAATAAGTTATAATAAAATCATGGAAAGATGACACGAATTTAACTTTTTTCTTTGTTAAAAAAAGGAGTTTATTTATTTAAAAATAAAATAAAATAATGAATTGAATTATTAATTTATACAATTGATAAAATTAAGAAAGAAATATTTAGTTATTTTTAATTGAAAAATTAATTAAAAATGATGTTGAAAACGTAAACTAAAAGTTTAAAATATAAAAAAAATCCTAAAAAATACTAAACAAATAAAAATATTAATAAATGGTTGATATTTTATAATTTTGGTATTTCCAATCCTTAATAAGAAGCGGTCATTGATCATGACATTCTTTATGTGATTTAGAATAACTTTCATTCTTAAAAATTTTAATAAGTTTTTTTTTATCAAAATTTATGATTATTTAAAAGCTTTTTTTTTCGTATAATTTTATAATTTTTAATTTTTTTAAAATAATTTAATTATTTATTTTACAATTTATTTTTAAAAAAAATAAAATTCAGCAAAAATTGTTTTAAACTGAACTTTATTTTCAATACAAAAATAGTATCATATTTACTAGACTTCAATTTAGAATAACAAAAGTTATGTGATATAACAAAAATGGTTAAATTTACTTGTATTCATAATTTATTTGAAGGAATTTGGCTAGTTGATAAAAAAAAATCATACTTCTCAATTTTATTTTTTTTAATTATTCGGTAACCTCAATGGTGTTGTTTTCACACTAATGACAAGTGTATAATACGTTTAAATAATAAATAGAAATGTTATCAATAGTTAAAAGAAGACACATAAAGAAAACAATATATTCTTCTAGAAGTCAAAGATAAAAAATGAAATAAAAGTATTTTTTAGTCAAAAAAACTGCACGGAAACAAACTACAGTCTGAAATGCATGCACATGTCTTTGCCATTTCAATCTAAATTATTTCTTTCACGCTAAAAATCCTAACCCTTGATCAAGTTATACAGCACAAGAAAGTGAAATGATTCTTGTTCTTTCCTTTTCATCTGAGCCTTTAACTTCAAGAAGAAGATGATACAAGACAAGAGAAGAAGAATGAGAGGTGGAAAAACACAGATTCAATTTTGAAAATTCTCTCCTCTGTGTATTCTTAGTCGAGAGAAATGTTATTCATTGCTTTTGAGTTTAAAAATAAATATTTATAATAAAATATAAATTTAAAATTAAACAATATAAAAAATATTAAAATATTGTATAAAAGATATGAGTTGTTAATGTACCCTTATCTTTAAATTTATCATATTAATAAAAAGGACAATGATATCTTGACAAGTTATATTTTTTATACAATTAGATTATAACTTTTAATATTATTATTTTAATATTTTTTCATATTATTTAATTTTAAATTTATTTTTTTATTATATATATTTATTTTTAAATGAATAGATAAGAATGGTATACATCTAAAAGTATATTTTCCTAAAGGAGAAATCATTTATCACCATCACTAACTCATGAAGCTGGCTTGTGGACTTGGTCAGCATTGTTTTGCACACTGACAAAACACCAGTCTCACCTCAAAAACTCACTTTCTCCATTCCTTACCATACTTGCATTTAACCATTGAATACATGCTCTTCCTTTGCTTCATCATTTACCATAAACCCTCCTCTCACCAAGCTTTTGCCACTTCAATTTTCTGTCCTAACAAATCAGTTTAAACTTCAAAACTTAGTGCACAAAATCAATCACCATATTGCTGAATCACAATAAGAATGGAGAGTGAAAAAAGTTGTGAGCAGAAAGCACTGATGGGTGAGCTAATTCAGGGATTGGAGTTGGCAACAAAGTTGAATGAATACTTGAATATACCCTCTTCGGTTGAGACTAGGGACTCACTACTGCAGAGGATATTGTCTTCTTTTGACAAGGCTTTGCTTATTCTAACACAGAATGCACCAAATTCAAACTCAGAAGAAGCCATGCAGCAACTAACTCAAAGTCTTGATCATGAGGACTATGAAGGTGCCCGCAAGGATGATCAAGAACTAAATCAAAATGCAAAGAAAAGGTAGAGATTTTTATAGGCCTACAAGACACATCATTGATAATTTAACATTGGTTATGTTATATATATATATATATATATATATATATATATATATATATATATATATATATATATATATATATTTTTATTATATATAATAAAAATATATATCTGATAGAGATAGAGAAATAAAAGCAATATGTTTCTCTCTCTGCAAATAAATGTTGTCTCACTATTAGCCATCAAGAAAGTGTGACAATAAAGTAATTGCCAAGAGATAGATTCGGACAAAGAAGATAAAGTAACTGCTTAAGTAGGATCACTCATGGATCAAGGTAAGTGCCTATTCCTTCTTGATTGTATGAATATGTGTGAGAATCATGATGTGATAAGATCTATATGAGAACATTATTATATGCGTTCATTATCATGTTTTATTTACATGTGGTATCAGAGCTATGTTGCTCATTTTGTGATTCTCCATTAATATTTTTTCATAATATTAAAACCCTAATTTTGTTTCCAATTTAATTAATCCCAATTGAAGAACCCTAATTTTAAAATTAGGGTTTATGGATCAAAGTTTCCATTCCTCAATAACAGAACCGTAATCTGCACCCAACGCCATTAACGATGTCAACACCTTGTGAACCCAAACGCGTCACCGCCACAAGCCTCCGCCGTTGTCAGCCCATGCATCTCTGTCACCACCCATTTATGCAGTCGACGACGCGGTTGATCGCGCCCAGATTCGGCGTTAAGATCTAGATCGAACTCAGGGTGCAGCGGTTTGTGGCTGGCGTTCACGCGGTGGTTCGTGCAGCACGGTGTTGGTGCGACACAGTGGTTCGCGCAAGTGTTCGCGTAGTGGGTCTTCGCATGCGGTGGTTCATGGTTGCGACCCAAAGGTGCCTGGACCCTTGACATCATGGTGGTTCGTGGCTTAGGGGTCACCAATGGCTGTGATGAGGGTGACTAGAAGAACGATGTCGTTGTGCACCACCACAGACAAAACTCCGACCACATGATCCTTAAAGGCGCCGATGCTGGTTCATTGAGTGGGGATCCTACGAAACATATCTAAGGTTTTTTCTTTTGTTTTCTGTATGAAATATTTCCTTCCACAGATTCGAATCTTGCTAATAATCTGTATCCATGTCAAGATCTGTAAGTAGAAAATCTGGATTAGGGTTTCATGGTAAATGTTGAAGGAAAAAAAAACCGTGTGTGAATTAATTTCCTGCACATTAAGATTCAAGTTGATTTAATTTACATTAAATTAAAATATAATGTTATAATATAATTGCATGTGTGAATTCCTGCACCTTACGTCGTTAATTTGTACACCTTACGCCATCAATTTCATTAAGAATTTTATTAAAGTTTAATTAAAGTTTTTAATGAAATTTTATTATGTTATAATTTGCATTAAATTAATGTTTAATTAATTGATTGAAAGTGAAGAATGGAAAATTATTTTTTCCGCTTTATGTATTAATTTTTAAATTAAAATTTTGGAATTATTTGTATGATAGATTTGTAATCACCAAAGTGATCAAATCTTTGTGTTTTATTTAATTCTAAATTATGGATGAATTTTATTTCAATTAATGATATAATTTCGGGAATTATTTGTATCATAGATTTGTTAATCATCAAAGTGATCAAATCTTTAAGTTTTATTTAGTTCCAAATTACTGATAAATTTTATTTCAATTACCTATAGAATGGATGCTAAATTATTTAAATATGGGTAAATGGAAATTCATTATTATAAGACATTTTTGGATCACCCAAAGGTTGATTAGTT
>Ga0123342_1005996_pt1 | contig 17182 bp, 13 predicted proteins | sample Turbeawhitnodule_FD_89960 | JGI IMG/M metagenome (GOLD analysis project Ga0123342, IMG submission 89960) | Root nodule microbial communities of legume samples collected from Mexico - Turtle bean Mexico white nodule | ecosystem: Host-associated > Plants > Roots > Nodule | place: Mexico: Nepantla... | reverse complement strand
ATTATAATTAACTAAAATATGAAATAGGATTAATCATTCTTTATTCTTTTTTTATATAAAGGGTAAAATTGTAATCTTACAAATTTTACTATTCAAAATATATTAAAATACTCTCACAACTATTACATCATTCACAATTTCCAATAAACTTTCTTCACACATCCACTCTAACATACCACAATCCAAACAACCTCAACTTTCTTCACACTTTCTTCACACTTCCACTCTCACTCACCCTGAACTTTCCACTCCCCCACACCCTCTAATCCAAACACACCCTTAAGATCTTATTTTAGTTTAACTCACTCTCATTATATATTATTTTTAAGACAAATTTACGGTTCTTTTCTTAAATTAGTTCAATTTTGTTTCGATTTTTTTAAAATGGACAATTTTTTTTATTTCTATAATCGGCAAATCAATAACACATTGCACACATTTAATAAGGCGAAATCGTCAATAGTAAGTATATTCTAAAAAAATAAGAAATCGTATATAGAAATCGTATTTCGTATACACATTTTTAATATTATAATATATTTTACGTATAATATTTCTTACATTATGTCAATATTTAATTTTCAGTGATTTTTAAGAAAATCAATTTAATTTTAATTTTTTTTTTAAAAGTATGTAATTTAGTCTTTTATGTTATATTGGCATGAACGGACGTTAAGTAGTTAAGTAGTGATGAGATGACACACAATGTGACACATTTATACGTAGATTATTCATTAATTATGTTATGTTTATTTTTAAATTTTAAATATTATCTCCATCTGCATAAATCTTAATCCCAAACTCATAAGCAAATATTACATCTACATTTGCACAAACCCTAATCCCAAACTTATAAGCAAAATCACAGCTCGTGCAGGTTCAATTCCTTGTGGTTCCCGTCTTCTGTTTCGTCAAACAATACGATGTTGATGTTAAAGACCCATTTATTGTTGTCATTTTTGGGCTTTGGAGGCGAATTTGGAGAAGAGGTTGGCAAAGGAGAGTGCATATGTATGCGGGACGGGCGTGGGTGGCGAGGTGGAGGGCGTAGCGGAGAGAGTTGCACAAATTTGGAGGAGCTGGCTTTAGCGGTGGGGAATTGGTGGGGAGGTTTTGGGAGAGGAAGTAGTGGACTCACTTCTTCACTAAATCTAGAAGATCCGGTTGGTCTTCTTCCTCCTCCATCGTTTCGCTTCTTCACCAACAAAGCTTTGGAAACCCTTTATTTTTTTTAAAGGCTTAAACTTTAATCTCTTAACTCAACAATATTCTCTTAAGCAACAATATAAAATGTGGGATTGCAAATCTCCAATTCAATTTCCTCTTTACATCAATTTTCCCCCTTGTCTTTAGTGGGTGGATCCTTATGTCTTAACAATTTTTTCTCATATTCATCAATTGACTTGGTTTCACCTTTTCTCTTATATTCAACAGAACTACAAAGAAACTTGGGATGCAATTTTGATTGGTTCAGATATAAACCTTTTTTTTTCTTTTTCTTGTCATTTGGTTTGGGTTATGAATGAATTTAATTTAGTTAAAAAATTTAATTTAAATGAAATCATAATGGAGAAGAGTGTTAAAATACTATATTACACTTGGAGAGACCTATAAATAAAATTGTCACTCTTTATGCCACGTACTCACCAGTTAACGTCATTCATATCAATCTAACCGAAGGGACCAAATTGCATACTTTTTTAAAAAAACTTGAGACCAAATTGATTTTTTTAAAAACTACTGCACTAAATTTAATATTGACCCGAAATGTAAGGACTAATAAGGTAATTATACCTATATTTTAATATATTAAATTTTTAAAAAATCATATATTGAAATACGATTTGAATTAGAAATTTTTAAATATTATAATACATTATAAAATGGATGAAATTCAACTTCGTAAGCCTTCAAAATATACTGCAGACTATAGATAGGATCAACGAATGTTGTTAGTTGTAAATGACATGTCAAACAAACAACGATAACATGAGCATAGGGAAGTCAAAGAGCTTGAAACTCCCTATAATCACACCACCAGTCATTAAGTTTTACCGTGTATGACATAGGTAGGCGTCGTAGTTGGGGAGTGGGTTGCCCTTGAACATCAAACTCTGAATTTTTTCTATTGTAGCTTTGGACATGACACATAGTAGATTATTGTTCATTTTTCCGTAACAAGGCAATAATATCTTCTGGATATTGATGGCCAGCTCATAACATGCAGTCTATCTTCGTCTCATTCAACAAATCAAGATTTGGTTCTTTCAAAAGTTGTCTTCACAAGAGCACATATAGGTAACTATTGTGCTCCCTTTAATACAGAGTTCATGTACTCAGCTAAAGGTATTTGATCTATCTAGGAAAAAGCTTGCTGAAATTGTGATCTTAGAGCCGACAACTTTGTCTGAAGAGTTGGTTGTTTCATTTCATAACTTGTGAAAATGTAAACAATTAAATTATTTAAAGTGATTGTGTTGCAATAAGAATAACCAATATAAGTGAATTGAATTAAGATAAATACCCATTTTTATCAATTGTCTTTTTACCTCAGCATTCTTGAACTTCTTATTAAAGTTATATGCAATGTGGTGTATGCAATATACTGATAGAAGACCATGTCCTTCCCAAGCAACTTCTGGAGATTTTAATGCTGGTAAAATGGTTTTTCCTCTATTAGTTATCATGCAAATATTTTTGTTGTGGTATGACATGTGATCGCAACAGACGGAAGAACCAGATCAGTGTTTCTTTTGTTTCACCTTCAACTATTGCAAAAGCTAAAGGGAATATGTTCCGCTTGCCATCTTGACCAATTGCAGTTAGCAAAGTCTTGTGGTATTTTCTAGTAAAAAAATGTTCCGTCAACTTGGACTATTGGCTTGTAGTAATTAAAGTCATCAATGCAAGGCTTGAAAGCCCAAAATACACGTTCGAACATGTAACACGATTTATCTTAAACACCGTCTATAACAAAAGGCCGAGTTACATATTCGACAATTGTCCCAGAGAAACTTTCTTGAACCGCTTGCAACCATCTTGGAAGATGATTATAGGATTCATCCCATATGGCAAGCGTCTTTTGTTTTGTCATCCATGTTTTTTTATACGTTACAGAATAACCATAATGACTTTTTTTTTGCAATTAAACTTTTCATAGGGATGGATGAGTTTGCTTTAATGTAATTGACCACTATAATTGTAATTTGCTTGGAGTCCAAATTTACGTGATCATTAGAAAGAGTGGTCGACAAACATGTGTGGGGTGTTTCAATTTTTTTGATCTCCCATGTATCATGGAATTTACTAAAGGATTCTCTAAGCTGCCATTGACATCCATTATTGTTGTCAATGTATTGGGCTACATATCGATTCATCTTTGACTCCACGACAACAAATTTGTACCCTTCAACTATGTGATATTGTTTGATGGCAATCAAAGTAGCCTCTATATTAGGAAAAGTAATTCGCTTAGAAATGTCATATTGAACTATTTGTCTATATCAGTTATATGAATCACTTTGCTGGAATGATGACGTTGTGAAACCACCATCTTCAAGTAAATCATCAACATCGTCGTCTTCACTAAACTCATTAATAATATCTCTGATTATGGGTTTCTCTTGGGTGCCAATAGAACTGTTTCCAATGTAAAAGGGATTCATCTACCACATGCAACATGTAATTAATATTGTTATTGTAAATTGTATGCAATGAGCGTGAATAGTTAGAAAAATATTTCAATACAAAATTTAAAGTATTACCTTGTGATGACTTTTTACGGCAAGTGCACTGCGTTTGTCAGAAGTAATAATTGTCCCTAAGGATGGATATCGATCCCACAAGGAACAGTGAATTATTGAGTACAAAAACTACTAAATATAAAAATAGAACAATAAAAGAGTTTTGAATTAATTGTGTTGGCACTGATCAATAAGAAAATAGACAAAGAATTGGTTGCTTCAATTACTCAAATTAGGGATTAGGTTTCATCTTTCTCACTCTTATGTATTTTGATTAGCATGTTAATATTAAGTTCTTTGATTGAAATTGATGCCCGTATAAAAATCATTTATATTGATTCCTCGCATATAAAATCCTTAAGAATGTTCCCTAACTATTGATCCCTCGCATAATTACAAGAACAACTTAGAATGAAGCTCAAACGTTAATGGCGATTAACATTTCAAGTCTATCCCTAACACTCAAATATTGTTGTTTAGGTCCGAACCCTAAAAATACCTCCCGGTCAGATTTAAGATTCTCAATTTGTCACGAAAAATTAAAAGTAAAACAACAATACCAATAATCATTCAAAAACTGAATATTAATATATAAGATATCACGTCAATACATAAGAGTTTGAGCAGATTACTCCCAATCCCAAAGGGTAGAATTAGCCACACATACTTCTAGCACCTTCCATTCTCCCAATTGGGTTACAATTCACTTTATGGTGTTTTCCCCTCAATCTGACACACTCAAGTTGAGCCTCTAGCCCCCTATTTAACCTAATTTTCTAGGGTTAGGTTGCTTCCTGTGTCGCGCTAATGGGCTAAGTGATAAAACATAAAAAAGGCCTAAGCTTTCTTTGCATCTTTTTCTATTTTAGGACCTTCCAGCTTTCTCTTTTTAGCTCAAATTATTCTCCTTTACTCCAAATCTTCAATCTTCCCTAAAAATCTGCGATTAACACCAAATTTGGGAATAAAATGCTCTTATTCAAATAAAGCTCATAAAAAATGTAAAAATGTATAAATTAATAAATTAAGGATTATTTTATATGTAAATTAGCAATAAATCATCATAAGTGCCTACATTTTAATATGAAATATTACTGAAATTAGACACTTATCACTCTCTCCAACTTAAAATCTTGCTTGTCCTCAAACAAAGTAAATGAATATATTTGAATTTAAATATCAAACCGCTTATTTCACTAAAGAACAGATCAAATTAAAAACTTATGATACTTCCAAGTTCAAATATAGAAAAATATAGACACAATTAACTTTCAGGATCAAGTCAAAACAAATAAATGACAATTCATCAAAGAATATCTTCCCATATGCTCACGGGTAAGTGTTTCTCTCTATTTTCACTGAATCATAACAAATCACAGTTGCTTTTCATTTCATCTTCAAATCACAAACATATTAGAAACATGAATCTTGAGGCCTTTTCCAGGGTTGTAATGAGGTTGAGCTTCCAAAAAATATTGATTTTTCTTAGATAACAAAATGCACATCTAAAGAAGAAGAATATACCTACAATTCAATTATAGAGAACATATATGTTATCTAATTACCACTTTCTTTCGATGTCACCTTTTTCCTCATTTTCTTTCTGACTTTTCATGATTTTCATGATGAATTTTTTCTTTCCTTTCTATTTTTTTTTCTATTTTTTTTTTCGACTTTTCATTATTTTCATGATGATTTTTTTTTCTTATTTTGTTTCTCTTTCTTTTTTTTTCTTTTTTTTCTTTCAATAATAGGAAAATATTCTTCCTATATTTTATAACTTTTTGAGCTTTCACAATCAGAACCAATCATTCCCTTTTGTATATGTATTGCATTTATGTTCTCCTTCCTTAAACATGCTAAAGGGTAGAAAAATATATCATCAAAGGTAAAGGTGCAATAATAACAAAAATCTTGGCCTAAAGAGGATACATAAAAAAATGGAATTCTAATAAGATAAAGGTTGGCTATTTGGCCCTGGGTTCCTAATTAACACAAACAAATGCCTCAATCATTTTCATGTTCTTTTATGATGTAACAAAAATAAAAATTAAGCAACCACAACTGTCAATTCATCAACAAAACTCTCAAAATTGTTTAAGGTTCACACACTCACTTGGTTTAATTGGCCTCATTCCTTTTTGTCTTGTCATTCTTTGTCTTAATCAATCATCCTGTTAAATTTTCATGTATCATAATTTCAACTACATTTGAATAGAGATTCAATCATATTTTCTTTTCTAACCTGTGTCTAATTCATCTCACTATCTAATATTTAAACACATTCTTTTTTCCCACAATTCAAAATTAATATTCTAGTTCTTTTTTATTTGAGAAAAATAAACTAGAAAACAAACAAATTAAAACTGAAATTTATTCAAGAAAATTAATTCAAGACATAAAACTAACAAAACCAAATGTATTCAAATTACCAAATAAGCAAATAAACAAATAAATAGAAAACAAAAAAATCGAAAAATAAAATAAAAACTAAACAGAAAATAAAATTCAAATAACTGAAAATAAAAGAGAATTAGAAAGATAAAACCATTTTTTTTTCAATCCTCTCTTCTTAAGAAATCATCTAGTTTTTTGTTAAAATCTTTATCTATAGTCGTCTTGTTTCATTTGCTAAATCTGCCCCTCTGAATAATAGAACCTGTCCTAGGTCAAAACACATAACTTGCAAAATGATTAGGAGGCATACGGGATTTTTTTTTTTTGAAAAATAAAATCAACAAAGGTAACAACATAAAACTAAAATGTGGACTGGGTTGCCTCCCAGTAAGCGCTCATTTAACGTCATCTAGCTTGATGTCTGTTTATTTCAAGGTGGAATATCTCTTTGATCCATCCTTCTGTACACATTCTTCCCCCGCATTAAAATTTTTAAGACCATAAAAAAGATTTAAAGTTACCTCCTCATCTTGAGTTCTAACTTGAAGTTTTCCTTTGTCAACATCAACTATGATTCTAGCAGTCTTCATAAAGGGTCTTCCAAGTATCAAGGGAACCTCCTCATCTTCTTTCATGTCCATCACAACCAAAACCACAGAGAATGTGAATTTATCCACCTTGACGAGAACATCTTCAACCACACCATATGGATACTTGGTTACTTGATCAGCTAACTTTAAAGTCATCTTGATGGGTTTAATCTCCAAATCACCTATTTTCTTCAACATTGCCAAAAGAATTATATTTACGCTTGCTCCCAAATCCAATAAAACATTGTCTACAAATAAAGCACCTATAGACACGGGAAGGTTAAAACTCCTTGGGTCCTTGAATTTTTGAGGCAAGCCTTTTCGAATAATGACATTGTATCTATCCTCCAGCTCTATATTTCTTTCTTCAATATAGCTCCTATTCTTTTGAAATCTTTCAAATGTTGAATCTTGCTTCAAATTTCCTACAAAATAATTTTTAGGGAGTAATTTATCAAAGAATTTTCTTTCCTTTTCATTTTTTGAAGGAAGATGAGGATATGATAAATCTTTTTCAAGAAAACCTCTCTCCTTATTTTCACTTTTTTCTTCCTCACTTCTTTTCTTTTCTCTCTCTAACTCCTCAGTCTCATCTTATTTTTCATTTACTACATTATTGCAATGCTATTTTGGGTTGGTTTGGCTGTCAATTGAAAACTGGTCACTTTGTATTTCTTCAAATTGTTTGACCACTTTTTCATCTAGATCTCAATATTCCTAATCGGTTATAGGCCCCTATTATTATGGTTATAGGTCAAGTCATAAGTCCCATGCATAAGCCCCATTATCTACATTATGTGTTAAGTTTATTAAGAATGATATGTAAGACTTATAAAAATATCACTCCTCTCCCTATTTTTCTTTGAAATGTACTTATTGTAAGTAGAAGTAGAACCTTCTTAGTAAGAGATAATTAGAAAGATTTCGAGAGATATTTTAGCGAACGTTGACTCATTGAGAACTTAGTAAATATATAAAATATACAGATAAATCTATATCATGATATAAAACTTTTATAATTATACATTTTTGGAATATATTGCGCATAATTACTAAAAATGTAAAATATTTATATCGACGATGTTATGTTATGATTAATGTTCTCTTTAAGAAAATCTTCTTATTAGAAAAAAAATATACTCCTAATTTTTAATTAAATAAAAATTATATATAATATAGTTGGAGTGTTACAACTAGCGTCACTGAGTTGTTGAAGAAAACAACTCTTCATCCGAGAGATCATTTGAGTGAATTGTGTTTGAATGAATCTTCTTGGTAGACGAAAGAAATAGAATGTAACATAAAATAAAATAATATATATATATATATATATATATTCATGTAGTACGAGGTTAACTTAAATCTATGTGTATATCATTTAAGCATATGAAATGCTTATCAGGCATAGACAAAGACTACACAATGTTATATTGTCTGACAGATGAAACACTTTGTTGAACTAGTACTATCGTCTTACAAACAAAGTATGATCATGTTTTACATTTTATTGTTTTCAACACTTAATCAAAATCATGGGTGTTGGACTTTTTCCTAACCGTAAGATGCACTAAAATAAAGTCATGTTAAGCTAAAGGCGAGTTAAGTTCTTATAAGACAAAAGTATTAAATTCTTATGCCTTGTTTTTTGACACCTAGGTTTTGATCATAAATGGTTTTGGTCTAATAATCTACCTACCGTGTAACAAGTAATAAACAAACAAAAAAATGATATTTGATCACGACTATAGAACAAGCCTCCTAATAAAAGGTAAAAGTTAGAGTTGAATTACAAGAAATAAAAGTAAACTAGCTCACACTAGATGAATGATATAAAGGAAAAGACAAGCCATCAAGAAGCACTAGAAAAGTGCTATTGAGCTTAAATGAGTCCTTAAAAAGAGTCATAATTTTTACATAGATTAAATGAGTCCTTAAGAAAACATTAAACAAGTGCTATAGAGATTAAACGAGTCCTTAAAAAGTATTAGACGACCTTGACAAGTTTAGACGATGATGTTATAAGTAGACAATGTTCTTTAATATACATCCTTATCAACGAATGACTTTATCTTGCATGTTCTTAAAGTTAATCTTGTATAACATGTGATGTAAGTTACATCACAAGATGAGAAGAATAGAAGATATGAAACATATTATTGAAGCAATCTTCTATAAAGAAGTGTAAGAGAATGCAAGCCAGATGAGGATGAAAAATAAACATTCTTTAACTTCAATAAAGCAAACATATTGTTAGACACTAAGAACCAATAATAGACAACTCTATACATAAAACTAAGAATAGTCAACTTTGTTGAAAGTATATAACAACAAATGACCCAAGTCATATAAAACAAACCTATAATAAAAAATGCTTAAACATATCCTTGAAAATGCTTAAACATATCCTTGAGATAACGTTAAATTCTCTATTTTCTACAAGTTAACTTCAATAAGGCAAACATATTGTTAGACACTAAGAACCAATAATAGACAACTCTATACATAAAACCAAGAATACATAAAACTAAGAATAGTTAATTTTGTTGAAAATATATGACAACAAATGACCCAAGTCATATAAAACAAACCTCTAATAACAATGCTTAAACATATCCTTGAGATAACGTTAAATTCTCTATTTTCTACAAATTAACTAAAAATGACTCTTAGACATTATATCTAATTTGAACACTAATTGTGAGGTCTTGAATATTGATATTATCTTACCATAACATATCTTTTATTGAAAGCACAATTTGCAAACGTTTTTAAAAAAATTTAAATTTCAATTCATTCCCTTTTTTTTAACTTATATTTCTAACTATTTGATGAGTTAATTTGACATGATAAAATATTGATGAAAAAATAGTGAGTGATTTTTAGAAAAAATAGTCAAAGATTACAATGCTATAAGAGAATAAATTACAATTATAAATTATATAAAAAAATATTTTTAATTCTTAATCTATAATTTTAGTCAACAAAATGAATAAATACATTATTAACCACACTTTGTTTATTTTTCCTGAAACTTTTTTCACAATTAATTGAAATTCCTTAAATTATTGAGTTTTACCTGTACATAGAGAAAACAATTACCATAAGAAATAAAGAGTCACAAAAATTAATGTGTTTATTCTCTCTATCTATCTATATACCTGATAATAAATATAGAGCTTTGATACATAAACTTTTCATTCTCTCAAGTAAGATTTTATTTAGATGAAATGGAGAGATTAAAAAGGAGAGGAATAAAGACTAAGAACATTGCAGGATCCGAAAACAAAGGACTTATTTTGGGAGTCTCTTTGTTTTGCTTTTGTTTATGTTTTGGTTGATTCCTTCTGATTCTGAGACAGGGGAAGGAAGAACAACCGAGGAATCCATGTTCCTCCCTAGGAACCGTGATTCCTCTTTCATGCTTTTTCAACTTTCTCCCTCTCAGGTTCTCCTTTTTTGTCTCTCTATCTCACACATCTTTTTCATGAAACGATCATGTCCCTTCTCTGTTATGCAATATCGTTCTTCCTTACTCTGTGTTTGTGTTTCAATCCGTGATGTTGCTCAATTCCTTCATACATGCACGCCCTTTATCTCACCGAATGCATGCCTTCCCACTGGAATCTTTCTATTATTTTCGCCTTATTCCTTACATTTTTCACATCACTACCTCTTAAAGGTCCTTTTATATTTTCCTTTCAATATTGCAGCATGTTTTCTGGGCTTTTGTATTCATGCAATGATCAACTTCCACGTTGTCTTTCCACAGCATATTTCAAAACTATATATATATATATATATATATATATATATGCTAAAAGTTTTTGAATCACTTGAAGAAAATAGAAGATGAGAAAACAGTTTCCAAATATTTAAAATACCTGTTTTGTAAACAATTCTCAGACCTTCATAATTGTGGATAAGAAATTAATGGCTAAGAACTGCTTTAGAAAAAAACCATTGAATAAAAAAGTCAGAAGGAATCAAACTGGCCTGAGTTTCTTTGCTTCTCTTCAGTGGGAAGGAGGTTCTTTTTTCTTTTTTCTTTTGGTGCAGATAAACACAACTTTTTTATTTTGATCTGTAATACCATGCACAATGAAGTTTGGTCTAACTGTTGAAGCTGGCTAACACTGGATTTTTTTTTCTCTCCTTGAAGAACTTTCATTCTTCAGGTTTTGTCAGAAGAAGGTGATCGCTGATTTACTACGGAATCAGCTCCATGTAAAATATAAAAGTAGGTGCATTATATATCTAGCAGATCTCCATTTTCCATCCAGTTCATAGACAAGTAAATTCTTTGATCCATCACTGATTCTGAAAGAGACCGTATCACTGGTCCTGAATTATTTTAAGTTGGCAGAATGATAGGAGGATTAGTAAAAAAAGTAATGGGAGGCTGTGCCTCGAAGCCAAACAGGAAGAGTAATAATGTTCATAAAAGAGAAAAAAAACATTTTAGAAAACGCAGGGGAAATGCTTCCACTTCACCCGCTGCCATGCCAATGAAAAGGCCTAGCCATGTTGGAGGCCGTGTGGGAGACTTTCCCCTTCCTGACTGTGTGCCCCTGGACTTTGAGAAGGGTGCTCCAGCCACTTGCCGGAAATCTGATGTTTCTAACAAGAAATTTCATCACAGCCACAGTACAAAACAATCAAAGGGTATGTTTTTTCTCTCCCTCCCTCTCCTTGGCATGAACGCAGTTAAGAGATTTATGATGAAATTGGATTCATGTGTTGGACATAGATCACTTTGATAGACATGATGAGCAATTATCTTTTGCAGGAAAAAGCCATGATGATGCCTGGTTTGACTCAGTTAGCATTGTAGAGTCTGAGTCGGATGATGATTTCTTTAGTGTACATGGAGGTGATGAATTTATTTCATGATATTTTTCCTACCTTGTCACTGGTTTATAATTGTTACTTTGTTATGCTCATGAAATTTCTCTGTTTCTTGCTTTGTGGCCAACAGAACGTTTTCCCTTTGTTAGTAATGCTTTGGGAAGTGTCCCAAATGCTCAGTTACTCCAGCATGAAAATGCATCATACATTGTAGATTCAGGATGTAGATATGACGGATTCAATGAAAGCTGCTTTAAAGTTAGTAACGATAAGAATGCTGACGTGAACCATTATCCATCACGTCCTCAACATGTACAAAGAAAGCAACAACAACCAGTTTCTATGCTTTCTGTGGATAAGAAATCCTTGGATGAAAGTAAGAAAAAGGAATTATATAAGTACAAAATAGATTAAGATTTTTCCTTTGCTTTTGAACTTTTAGGGCTAAATTACTAATTCGGCTAATTTAAAACTTTTATTATTGATTTAGGCAAAATAATTTTCTTTTAATGAAATTGGATTATTTTCTTTTTATGAAATTGGGTTAAGTTGGGGAATCAAAATGATTTTAAGTTAGAATTTGTGTGTCATCTACACAACTTTAATGTAAAATAATATATGAAGTTGTGTGAGGGTGTACAACTTACTTAAGTTTTATTATTTTTTATTAAAATTGTCTTTTATTATTTTTTATTAAAATTGTGTTATTCATGCACAAGTTTCGTTTAGTTGTGAAAAAAAAAAAGTTTGATAGTGAAAGACTTTAATTCTTTTTTACAAATATATTTATAAATTTTCAAAAGTTATTTTTTGTATTATTTTAAAGAGAATGTTAAAATTTGGATTTGTAATAATTTGTTAATTGCAATTATTTGTAAATTATGATATTATGTAAATTTGCTGGAGTTAATTGAAAGACATATAAGTATGGTACATGAGAATATAAGAAGGCTGAATATATTTTTTCATAATAGAAAAATTTATTTACAAATGATGACATATTATTGTGAATCTGAACAATTGCTCCTATTGTGTCATTCATTTCTATATTAAGAGCACCTTTTTGGTTTGTTTTGATCTTTGTCATCCATTTCATTATGGATGCTTTTAGTCTTTGGTCTTTTAGATTCTTTACTGGTCGTTCAGATCCTTTACGTCTCATGTGAGGTTTTGAAATAATTTAGATCCAGTGTAAGCAGACCAATCATCTTAATACACGGGTGAAATTGAACCTCATACATCATATTTCACTATCCAGATCTTTATTGGTTGAAAATCTTTAAAAATATATAATAATTATTTTGTCTTAAAGCATTGGAGCTTACCTTGTTGAACCATAATAACGTAATATGTATTTTAATTAAACTCAATAATTTTTTATTTGGTCTGGTCAAAGCACTAAATATTAATAAAAGATGATGATATAAGCTATGTATGTATCTAGAGCTAGAGAAGTTATAATAACAATAAATGAGTGAATGGGCAGGTGCATCCGAGAGATTGTATCGTCCTAGAGCTGGGTTTCAGATTCTAAATACAACAGAAGAGAAGCCATGCCCTGGTTCCTGGTCCGTGGTTTCACCTTCAGTTTTCAGCCTCCGAGGAGGGAATTTTTTCAGGCATGTCACCAAATTCTCTCTATCAATCTTTGTTAATCCATTAATCATTTGATTTCTTCTGGTTCATCTGAAATCTTAGTACTATTACCTTATTATATATATGACAACAATTAACTATGCAGAGATAAGCAGAAGTGTCCTGCTTCAGATTTTAGCCCTTATGTACCAATAGGTGTTGATTTATTTGCCTGTCCCCGGAAGATAAATCACATTGCTAGGCATCTTGAACTTCCACCTTTCAAAGAACATGAGAACGTACCTTCCCTCCTAATTGTTAATATACAGGTTCATTCTCCATCTCAAACCACATATTGCTCCTTCTCAACTGAATCAACTGATAGCTTAGTTATGTTCCTTTTCTTTTTGTCTCAGTTGCCAACTTATCCTGCTAGCATGTTCCCTGGTGATGCTGATGGGGAAGGCATGAGCCTTGTATTATATTTCAAATTGTCTGAGAATTTTGATACAGATACTTCTCCACACTTTCAGGAGAGCATCAAGGTATTTCTTCTCATTAACAATTGCATATTTTGAGTCCCAAATCTGTATGCTTACAATAATCTTCCTCTAAGAGGTATTTGCAAGTAAAAATATTCTTTAATCTTATTTTGCTTCCTGGACTATAGAATTTCAACATTTTATCATATTAAATAGCTGTTGCAATCATATGTAAAATTTTCACTCTGATTTTTTTTCTCATCATCAGTCACACACTCTCTTTTGATTAAGGCTTAGTAATTCTTATACAATCTATTACATACCATTGGTTTGTTATATACAACTAGCTGCTCCCCTTTCAAAACATGTCAAGTTAATTTGAATTGAAGAACTAAAGTGGTTGCTTATTACATGCTATGTTCGGTTAATGTCTTGGCTGTTTGGTAGGTTATTGGAACTGCAGTTTCTTCTTTTAAGGCCATTCAATATATTTATGGCTTAATCCTACCAACCAGTCTCATCTCTTTTGATTTAATTCTACAGTCCTCCATCAAATTGTCCCTGATAAGAGTATTAGACTTTGTTTCCAATGCTTGATTACCCTCATGTTGTATAACCCAGATATAAACGTTCTAGAAATTCTTGTCTTCACATTTGGTCCTTAATGTAACATCTCATTCTTTTTCTAATGGTAGTATAGATTTTCTATATTGTTTTTCTGCGGCGGCTCCCACTTGGCTACTTTACTCTTTAGTTTATTAACAGTATTGTTTTCACAGAGATTAGTAGATGATGATATGGAAAAGGTGAAAGGCTTTACAAAGGAAAGCTTGGTTCCTTTCAGTGAAAGGCTAAAAATATTGGCTGGGGTAGTAAATCCAGAGGACCTTGAGCTAAATTCTGCAGAGAAAAAGCTTATACATTCCTACAATGGAAAGCCAGTGCTTTCACGCCCTCAACACAGTTTCTTTAAGGTTACACAAATGGATCTCTGGGCTTAAAATTTTCGTCTTTAAATTTAATTAACATGCAAGATGAAGCTCACTTTATGGATCTCTGCTAAATTATGTGTCTTCAATTCTTCATTGCAGGGACCTAACTACTTTGAGATTGACTTGGATATACATCGTTTTAGCTATATACCAAGGAAAGCACTTGATTCACTTCGAGACCGTACAAAAAATATAGTACTTAATTTGGGCTTAACCATCCAGGTATGATATATATCTGCTTAAGCTTAACTACTCACTCTCTTAGACATATGATAGACTCTATTCTTTAATTCATCAATTGTATTGTATCAATGCAATTGTTACCATTCTTTTTATAGTTGATATAAACCACCAAATTTCCTTGCAAAAAAAGACTAAGATTATATTTCTCTAAATTACCAAGATAGAAAGATTAGATTATTTTCCTCAGAATTATACCCTCCCTCATTTATATACTATAATTTAATCTTGTCTTTAGTTTATCTGATATCTCTGACATGAAGCATGATGTTATTCTGAGCTGATTGATTTCTAAACACTTGTTGATTGATTAATAATACTCTCTTTTTTGTATGCTTTGACAGGCACAGAAGCAAGAGGAACTGCCAGAGCAAGTGTTGTGCTGCTTACGGCTGAATAAAATTGATTTTGTTAACCATGGTCAAATTCCTAGCATTGTAGCTGTTGATGATAACTAATTCATGTAGGCATCAGGTGGCAAACTGGGGTAAGACCCAAATGATCATCTAAGGGGGAAAAGAAAAGACAAGATTGAGGGCTGTTTTCTAAGAATTGGGTGCTAAATTTACATAAATTTGGAGGCAAAAGGAGAGAAGTAAAAATTAAGCAATCTGTGCTTTCTCTCATATGCAAGATTTTTGTTTTCTTTTATGCTATCAAAGTCCTGAATGTGTCTTTCTTGCACCTTTGATATCCCATAGTAATAGATTCTAAGGTATGTTTATGGAGTTGGTCAAAATGAGGCTCCCTAAAGCACTTACTCACCAATTTGAGGTTGCCAGAGGAGGAGTTACTTAGTAGAATGCATTCATTTTTTATCATTTGTGTACTTTATCCAAATTCTTTTCTTTTACTTTCTTCACCCTTTAGCATGATCCCATCGCAGTTAACGACTTTGCCATATCTATGGAAGTGTGTCTGAGTAAGAGAAAAGTATATCTAGAAGTACTTCTAGAGAAAATTAAAAAACAGAAAAAAAAAAAGAAACGATTTCTTTTAAGTTATATACTTTTTTCTTATTTACTTCTTTAACTTTTTATTTTTACTTTTAATTTACAAAAATTGCGACAAATGGAATCCTTTTACGTAATCGATGTAAAAACATTACATTTTTTAAAACCAATATAGAAAATATTTTTCTAAAATAGTTTATATATCTTTTTGCATTTCCTCCTTGAAAACACAACCCACCCATTTTCCATAGAAGTTAACATACAAAGAAAAAGTTTGATTTTGTATCACAACACTAATACAATGTGAGAAAAAAATATAATGAGCCTTCTAAACATTTTTAATACTAAAATAAAATTTAAATTAACTCAACTTCATATAATTTTATTTTGATATCATATTAAAAAATTAAACTGAATCTAACTTATTTAGATAAAATTGAATTTAGTAAGATGAAGTTTGTTACGTCCTATATCTTATATATTTTGATCATATATCTAAATCATCTCCAACATATTTTTCGTGTTCAAGAAATTAAATATGAGGAAAAAAAAGTCTGAGAACGGTTGGACTCAATCAATATCAGTAAGATAGGTTTTTAATAAATTCTCGTATTAAGAAAAAAAATATATTTGAATTGAATCATAATATGTCGATTATAAAAGATAAAAAAAACTATAACAAATATAAATAGTAAACATAACAACAATGATCAGAAAATAAAATAAAATAACTAACTATATAATGTCTAAATATATTCAATTTTAATAGAATATATCCAACAAAACAGGTTTACCGAATTACTACTTTGAGTTAAAATTGTTGTTTACTACTGTTGAATATATACAATTTCATCCTATATGAATGGATCTGGATTGTTGAAGATGTATAAATTCAAAATAAACTAAAATAAGTATTTTATTGCGTAAAAAAACATATTATTGAACACCTTTTTGTCCTAGAATAACAATATCTATCGTGATAATTGTAAGCATATATCTCATAACATAATACTTGTTTTCATAATTTCGGATTTATCAATTTATTCCATTTTAACAATTTTTATATTTATTATCTTTGCGTTAATAAATTAATTACAAATATGTTTTTTATTTTATTAATTCTTTTTAAAATTTAAAACTGAATATCCATTTATAAATGGCAATAAATCAATTGTATCACAACTCTTATTTTTTTTACTTATGAAACCAGTTTAATTGCCATTAAGGTAATTTTTATGTTAATTTTGATTGTTGGATATATATATATATATATATATATATATATATATATATATATATATATATATATATATATATATATATATATATATTATATAAATATATAAAAATATTAAATTTTTTTTT
>Ga0123342_1005995_pt1 | contig 17182 bp, 5 predicted proteins | sample Turbeawhitnodule_FD_89960 | JGI IMG/M metagenome (GOLD analysis project Ga0123342, IMG submission 89960) | Root nodule microbial communities of legume samples collected from Mexico - Turtle bean Mexico white nodule | ecosystem: Host-associated > Plants > Roots > Nodule | place: Mexico: Nepantla... | reverse complement strand
ATCTCTAAGCAATCTCAACTCTTTGAAAAACTCAAAACTTGTATTCAAATCTTATTACTCAAATCTGTTTTTCTGAATATATTCAAAGATATTGTTTGTTATCAAATCTTAACAAACTTATTCCTTGCATTTAAAAAGATTGGTCAAAGCATTAAAGACTGAAGCGTAAACAGTTAGAATCATTTAAAGCTCAGTCAAAGCTAAAACAGTTTTTCTGTTATGGTACCAAAACAAACAATCGGTTGTTTCCTCGAATCAATCGGTTGTTTTGGTTTTAACAACTCAACCATTTGAAAAACAGTTTTCAATCTCTTCTAAAAACATCTAAGTATAAAGCAATCAGTTGTTTCGATAAAACAATCGGTTGTTTTTCACTTAGTTTGAAAAACACTTTTCTTTTTAAAAGATTGAGAATGCTTATGTTTTAGATTCAATCAAAGAGTGGATTACAAAACTCAAACTACCCCAGACCCTAACTAAGACAGCTCAGCAACAGCAAGCACAACCAAGCCTTCAACATCCTTCAAAGGGTTTGGATTCTTCAAAGCGTGAACACCACTTGGTTCAACAACGTAAACAAAGAAGAAGAATTCGAATAAATTTATTCCATAATTCTTAGATTAATTTTAGCTATAAATCGATCCTTCAAAATGTCAAAACATTACATTAGACTAATAAAAAAAATATAAGCTACAAAAAGTCATTTTAAGACATTTTTTTTGTAAAAACTCTATTTTTTAAAAAAAAAATATAAATTTAATTTAGAAACAAAAAATTAAGAACTAAATAAATCTCAAGAAAATGCAGTTAGTATAGAAAAATACTAAAAAGGTTAAGAGTTATCACTTAGTCAACCTTATACACTTTGAGTTATGTTTTAGTTTGTTGTTCGTGTGATTAGAACAAGATATGAACCATGTTTGTTATGGTAAGCTAAATGGTGTAAGGTGTGACTACCAGTATAGGAATGAGTAACAAGGTTTGGCTCTCTTGAGAATCAAACGAGCCACAACTACATGAGGTTGCAGAACTTTTATTAGATGTGTTAGAAAAAAAGAAAAAAAAAAAGATAAATTTTGTATATTGCATCAGTTAACATGAAATATACAATAAAAAATATATAAAAAAAATAAATATATATATATATATAAAAATAACAGAAAAGTAGTTAAGCAGTAGTTTCTTTAACATCCTCGTGTGAACCACTATAAGTTTATTTTTAAACCTTTCTCCATGCAAGATTTCAACTCATTCTTATTACAATCCTATTAAAAAATTATTAAATAAAAACTAAATTTTTTTTAAAAAATAATAATTAGTTGTAAAAAATAATTAATTATTATATTGATTAAATTAAATATTATTTTAAAAAAATAAATATTTAAATTAGTTTATATTATTATAGATAAATAATTTTTAAATTAGTATTTAAGTAACTAATTAAATATCAATTTAAAAATTATTTATTATTAATAAAAATTAATTTAGATATCAATAATTTATTTAATCTTTAAAATAATATTTAATTTAGTTAATATTATTACTAATTATTTTTTATTTTTAACATTAATTTCTATTTAATAAATTTTTTTATAATAATCACTTATTGTTCTTTGCAACCTTCTTACTCTTCTTTATACGTAAAAAAGAGGACTTCAAAGGAGGAGGAGATGAGATCATCGAAATCATGACCAATCTTAAAAAAACTACAATAATATCAGACTATCTATTTAATTATATATTCATATCTTAGTATATAATACAATAAAAATAAACTCTTGATCACACAATGTTTAACATTTTTTAGTTTTAATTTTCTTAACAAATATTAAAATTTTACTTCTATGATTTAGATGAGATTTCGAAATCACGACATATCTAAATATGTATCACATAAATAATAAACAGTAAGGAATTGACCAAAATAATTAAAATGAATTAAACTTTCAAAAAAAAGATTAAATTGTTTTTTCACTAAAAACTAATTTCTTTCTTGGTAAAAATAAAACTAAGCTGCATTGGTAATATAGTTTCGAAAACTGAATGGAAAAAAATAATTCCAAAACTGAATTGTTGATAGTTTAAAAAAAGAAATGATACATTGAGAGAGTTGAGTTGTATATAACTTTTTATGTAATTAATGTAGATATAAATATATATAATAAAGAATAAATTTATAATTAAATAATATAAAAAAAATATTAAAATAATAATATTAAAAGTTATAATATAATTGTATAAAATAAAATAGAATCATTACTCGAGACACAGTTTAGTAATCAAACGTCAACCAATTGTCTCTTGCCTTTTTGAAAATTTCATTTTCAATCTCCTCACTTGTATTACTGAATAGTAGTTCTCTCCCATGTTTCTTTCATTGTTTCACTTAATTCAACGCCCAAAGCATTTTGAGTTCAATTCAATGTAGTTCAATTTATCTAAATTACTTTTCAATTGTGTTTAATTCATAGAGCCTATGTTGCCAATTTAATTGAATTATTACATAATTGGCAAATTCCTCCGAAACTCCATATCTTTCTCTTCTATCACTATATTTTCTTTAATTCCAACAATATTTTTTTCAGTATGATAAAATGTGTGGTGTATTTTTTTTTAAAGTGATAGTGGTTGCTTAAGGTAGCTAGTGATGACTAATGGTAAATATGGATAATTGTTTTATGATGTTTTTAAGGATGATTTTTTATTTATTTATTTAAGTCACAAAATTCATAAAAAAATCAATAAGGTGAAAAAAAAATAGAGTACAAAACTAAAAGAAAAATTATTTGGAAAATATTGAATACATCGAATATTCTCATACCCTCTCACATGCTCAAATGATGAAATTAGTGTCTTAAACATTATGCCAAAAAAAGAATGTAAATGTTTAGATTGGAAGGGAGGTACAGAAATAGAAATATGAGGTGCACCTAGGTTTTAAAAATGTAAGATTATCATATAGGATTATTTAAAATTTTTGAAAAGATTAAAATCAACTTCCTACCATTTGTAGGAGGTGTTGGGAGAAAGTAGGAAGATGGAGGGAAAATTTTCCTACATTAATTTGGTGCAGTTCAACTTTTTATTAACACCAATATAAGCAGTAATATTTTTTAAATGAAATTTATAGAAATTAAAAATAACTAAAAAACAAAAGGATTAAATACAAATTGATCACATTTTGTCCAACTTTAAGCTTGGTTGAAACAAGAAAAAGAAAAGATTTTTGTTGTTTATTTTGTTTGGAGTCAACTGATCCCTTGCAGCAATTTTTTTCAACACGTGCTATTATTATCCACAGCACATTTTTCAAAAAGGTTATTCACTAAATTTGATGCCATAGTGCTTATCTTCAAGCACACAGTAGCCTCCAATAGGAAAAAAAAAAGTTGAACTATGAAAACCCCTTTCCCTTTCATGGACCAATCAACCATCAAAGTGTGGCCCCACCACACAGGCTCAACACGCAACCCAAATGGAATTCAACTTAACAACTTCACATGGGAAAGGATAAGCATAATAAAATGTCACAATAAAGGACAAACATTGCAGATTCTTGATCTTAATTTGGAAGAAAATTCAAGTCTTGTTTATTTATATCACAGTCTTACATGGAACAAGTAACAGAAGGGTAGAGTGATGAAAAACACACAAGCATATATGTAAGTTTTTTATTGTAACAAACACTAGACCTGTAAAGCATATAAGCATAAAGTATCTAGTTCTAGGCCTATAGAATTACATGCGAAGAAAATTGGGGTAAGACTTTAAGCTGAAGGAACTTCACATGAAAATAAAAAAAAGTTCACAACAATGAGCTTGAGCTTGAGCTTGAGATTGAGCTTCTGGAGGATTTCACTGGTACCATACAGAAAAATCTGGCTGTTTCTGAACAACATCCATGCCTATAACTCCTTGCATATCCTCCTTGAAATCAAATGATGCCAAATCACAAAAGGACCCAAACATGGAGTGGAAGTTACTGTTGTTGTGATTGGTCTCAAAGGGGGTATTCAAAGCTTTGAACCTGTCAAATTGGCATTCATCTCTTGCAAAAGTATGATGATTATTTGACATGGTAGCTTCGTCAAAGACGTTTCCTTCCATAGTGTTTCCTCGACTGCGAATGAAGTTGTCATGCTGCTGCTGCATGCCATGCTGAGTAAGGTTCAAAACTTCGGCAGCTACACGATTACAGGAGGAACTAATGTTCTTGCTGTTGCCTTGAACATTTGTATCATAGTTACTCATAAGGTCGCTTATCCTTTTCTTGCCATCTTCAGAAACTTCAAGTCCAGTAAGATCAATTACAGGCGGAACCATGTTAGCAGATTGAGCAGTAGTAGGCTTGGGTTGAACAAATGAGTGGGGGTATATCACTGGCTTTACCTCATTAACATGAAAATTTGGACCCCCAAAATCTGAAGGACCTCTAAATGCACAAATTAACCTATGATTGTCCCTAGAGATTCTGTCAGGGAAACCAAGCTGGACTTGACTGTAAGGGCACTGAGGCTGTTCACATGTGTAATTTTTCAAATCCATCATGTTAAAGTCATTAGAAGAGACCTTCCTCTTCCTAAGAAGATCCATATTTGTAACTGCCTCTCCCTTGATTGAAAAAGAGGGCTGCTGAACCACCACAGTTCCCCTCATTCTCTCCATCCCCAGATTGGACATGTGAATATTCTCATGTTTCCTGTCTTCCACATCAAAGTTAGCCTCATCCTCACCCCCTTCAACATCATACTCATTGCTATCATTCACCACCAAAGATCCACTACCTCCTGCTGAGGCTAATGGAGGGATATAATCAGGGTAAAGCTCTCTTGCCAAGGCCTCCTCTTGATTGATGATTGCCAGCCAGGTTGCACTTTCCTTGGCTGTCATCTTATCTTGAAGGCACTTGGACTGCCTCACAAGCTTGCGAATTTTGGCAATATCAGGGGACATGTGCTTTATAACTGCAGTCAGAACACCGACTTTCCATGCCTTCTTCAGGTCATGGGGCTTCTTGTAAGGAGGAGGACTTTGATCTTTAGGCAAACCAATTTGTGGCCACCATACTTCATTTCCTGTGGGCCACCATGGAGGAGGAATACCCTTCTCCAGTGGAAACCGCCTCTGAGGAGGATCACAGTGTTGCATGAGTGCTGACAAGAGAGAACCCAAGGTTGTGTCCTGCAGCTCTTGCAAGGTATGTGGAATTGGACCAATTGAATTGCATCCATCATTCCTTCCGGGGATTGCATTATCAGCTTGGTACTTTGTTATAGCAGCAGGTCCATTACGATCAAACCTCACCTTATCCTTCCACCATTCACGAAGGTTATCAGATGCTCCAGTCACTGGTTTCCCCTTCTCAGGAATTATCCCATAAACAAATCCTTGGGCCTTACAAACCTCCATCATCTTCAGCATGTACTTCAAGATTCCATCCTGAGCCCTTGACATCTTCTTCCTCCTTGCTTGTTCTTGCGACTGCCTCTGCTTCACAGCATCAATTCCTTCTTTAGATTTACTTTGCTCCTTCAATCTCTTGAGAAGCATTTTGTCCTTCCACATCCTGTGCTCAAGTTCATCTACTCCAATTTCTTCATCACTAAAATCATCCTCAACTATCGTCTCTGGATCAGTCTGCCCAGAGGTAATATTTTCTTCTCCAAGGGTACCAGGTACAGGATCCAAATCATTGCAAAACCCCATCTCATCAAACATCATCATCATCATCTTTCGTGGAAAAATATGGATCCAACCTATAAGCGTCTGACAATGAAAGTGGTGTGATGGATTTCAAACTTTACCGTCTACCACTGTACACCAATTCCAGTTAACAAATTCTTATATTTCAAGGGCCTCTGCACCTGCCAACAGAAATAAAAAAAAATCAACATGCTACAATAACCAAATATTTTCCAGATGAAGAATATTATCTCCAAGTTTTATATACCAGACACAAAGCTTCAATATGCTAAGATCATCAATAAAAAAAAAATAATATAAGCTAAAAACATTAATAAAATAATCTCAAGTTACAAGTTATTAGAAGGATACAAGTTACAGCTTACATATGAAAATAAGGCTTTGAAAAACTTTTGGCCACAAAGTCAAAACTTTTGAGCTCTTAACAACTGCAATCAAAATTGTAACCTTATGAAGCATAAATTTGATGAAAATTGGTAGATCAGAGCAATCCTAATTCCACAGATCCAGTTCATCAACGAATCAAAGATGAAGCAAAAGCTACAAAAGTACAGACAATAAATGACGATTCCTATGCAAACAAACACAATAAATGAAAAATTCAAAAGATTCTGTCATAAATCAATCTTTGAAAAGTTGCAGCTGTCAGACACAAAACATAAAATATTTAGTTGATGAGGAGAACTATGAAGCTAGTACCCCCTACAACACCACTCTATGAAAAGAAAAAAACTTCCAACATGAAGAGTAATGAAAAGAAAAACAGAAAGCTTTTCACCATAGATCAAAAGGGTAACAAAACCAGCATCGACCCAAATAAAAAAAAACACACAAACAACACAAACCCGTGAATCTGATTGACCAACCAGATAGCAAGAAGGAGTTGAAGAGTCAAAAGGGCAAGCAAAACATGAAGTGCACAGAAAATTACCAGAAGATCCAGAGAAGAGTCCGGGTTTGCCACAAGTCAATAAGTGAAGAACTAGAAGATGGTTTGTGTAGAGAGTTTCAGCATAGAAGGTGGGAAGAAAGAGAGAGAAGAGAGAAAGGGGAAAGGGACAAAGAGTTAAACTTCATCTTGGTTTTATTGCCAAAGAGTTGGGGTAGTCCTAGGTGAATGTGAAGATGGTGGGTGATTGGTGGATTTAAAACCACATAATGTGGAACAATACTTATAACATAGGTGAGTTCTTTTTTTAAGTTAGATATTCTTTATATTATTTAAGAAAATTAAAAAATATTAAATAATTAGAAAACAAGATTAAGTATAGTAAAATTTATCAATTTTGTTTATTTGTTTATTTTCATTTATATGCTACACATCTCATTTTAAGTTTATTCCGTTTTAACTTTTCAATAAATTATTTTTCTTATAGACAAAGTAATTTCTTTTTAAAAATATCTCACCTTAATAAAAGATAATAGTAATTAATCTATCATTTATTATTTCATAAATACAATTTCTTATCCAAAAGGAGGGAAGAGAAATAAGAATGGTTTGTTTTGAATATTATGAAGGAAAGTAAAAAAATAAAAAAGAAAGAAATGAAGAAAATTGAAGTAGAAAATAAGTTTCTTTAAAATATGCGAGAGAGTGTCAAAATAAGTTATAAAGTTTAATATTTTATTTATTTTAAAATATTTTTATTATTTTTAATATTATTTTTTATAAATTTATTATTATAATAAAATAAGTACAAAAATATTTAATCGATGGCTATTTAATAGTTGAATATGGGTGGAAAACACATATAAAATCAATTATTATATTTTTGTGTACATAATCTATTATGTGCACTTTTTATACAAATCTTTTATTCATGAGGGCCCTCCCTCTTATCCCTTCCTTTTCGGGTAAATAATCACAAATACCTTTAAATAAATGAGAAAATTTTATGTATGGTCTCTCCCCGTTCCTTGAAACAAGCATAATAACAAAGAGAAAGAGGACTATTTGTAGTGATTTGGATTAGGAGATATGTGAAGAAAGAAGAAAAGAAAGGACACTATTTAGGTTGATAATATGTGGTTTTTAAGTGTTTTTTTTTCTATACACCATAATTGATTATGATTATAATTATGTGTTTTTTTTTTCTTTTCTTATTATAATAGTATATAAATATAATTGTACTGTACCAGAGAATTTCGAACTCAGCTTTCGGTGGTCGGACCTCGGTACATGGCGCAGACAGGTTAGCTCGACTCTTGGGCTAGAATAACAGGCCATCTAATTGGCCCCCGGTTGTATGTATAAGTCCATTTTTGTATAATTAAGGTAATCATTCATGCATGAGGCCTAGGCGGCTAACGAAGGGTAATTGTGGACCTAGGGGTGCGCTTAGTGCGCATAAGGTCTAGTTCAAGTAAGTGTTTTCTTTTAAATCTAAGCCCATGTGTGTTAGGGCACGTAGAGGTTAGGTTTCATGTATGATGAAAGGTAGTGTAGCACCAAGGAGAAGGTGCATACGTAAACAGACTAGACCCCTGATGTTGGTACATGAGTTGGTACCTTGGTGGTTATTCTGTTATTATTTTATGCAGTCCCTGGAGGAAACATCCAGTTCTGTTGCAGCATCGTGAGGGTAATGCCCTTGAACAAAATATTTTCCGACTGAGTATGCTTTCAGTTGATATTAGATTCTCGTGATAGAAAGTTGTTACAAGAGGTAAACTATAGAAGGGGCTTGAGACCCCAGGTAAATGTACACTATTTGTAAGACTGAAACTTATTACTTCTTAAATTCTTATAAGCTTTGTATTGACTTGATCGTCGGAGTGCAATCAATAGGTAGAGTCCCCTCTATTTCAACGGAGCGACATTCTAGAACAGCAAGAGATAGGACGGATTCGTGAAAAAATAGACGGTCATCAAAATCAACCGATGAACAGATCAACCGGCAATAACAATAATAATATTAAAATAATAAATAAAATTATTTTTCTTTTCATTAATTATTTTCTTACCAAACAACTTCTCATTCTATTATTTGTTATACTTTATTTTTTCTCTTCTCCTATTGTTATATGTTTTGCAATTTCTCAAAACAAACAAAACTTACATCATATTATATTAAATTATGTTTTCTTTCATTTAAATGTGTTCTCAAACATACGTTAAATTATAAATCTATCACTTTTAAATTTTTAAATATATATATTTTATGTAATTTATATGTGGATGTGATAACATATAGATGAAAGACTAAATTTGACAGACAATAAAATTGATCACTAATATAAAAAAAAACACATTTTATATTGAAAAAACTACATCAAATAAAAAGTGTTTTTAAAAGAAACATGGTAACATCTTCATAAATAAAAAAACTTTCTACACCTCTTGTTGGAGTAATGAATGTAGAATTAAAATGCAATATCAATTCATGGACAATAAATGTAATATTATGTTGATATTATCAATTTCTTCGAAAGCCATTTTTTCCTAGTATTTTCTTCATCATTTGTTAAGAAATTGCACCAAAACTTTCTATTTGTTATCCTTCTTCACTTTCACTTTGTTACCCTTAATTGGAGTTCAAATCTTCATTCACAACACCTTTATTTATTTATTTCTCCATTGTAAAATTAGATTCCTCCTTCTCAAATCACTAGGACAAAAACATTGTTTAACAATGTTATAAGACATGATTATAAAAGATAATTTACTTGTGTCACTTTTGTAATTAATGTTCAACATGCAATGAATTTTTTTTTTAATCGTCATTGAGTGTATTATATAATGACGATTGTTTTTTAACCAAGATCATATGTGTCTTACAACAACGATTCTTAATGAAAATATAATTGTAGATATGTACCACATGATGACAATTGTGTTTTGGATTTTCAATGTATATATCTTAGAACGACGATTCTTAATGGAATTGTTGTCATAAAATAGGTTCAAATAAATTTATTAGTGTATGATCTTTATCTTGTATAAAATGTAATTATTATGAACACTTCATTCTCATGTTTCTTTTATTTTTCTCTCTCCTCTCTCCTTTCTTTAAATGTCATTTACTTTTATATTTTTCATATATACTTAGGTCGTTGCTATTGGTATGGAATTCTTTACTCATTCAAATCATCTCCATGTATTATCACTCTCATATTCGTTTCTCATTATTTTAATACGTTTTTTTTTATATTTTTTTAATATGTTTTTTTTTACAATTATTAAGTTTTAAGATTTCAAATAAATTTGATTGAAAGGTGATCTAGTTCAAATATGAGAGTTTTAGAACAAGAATATAATATTTAAAAATTAGGGGTTTAACCAAATAGAATATTACAATTCATATAAAGTTGTAGATAGAATCAATGTAGAATCTCATTCTATATCCCTTACAGCCACAGCTAATATAGAAAATATCACTTCTGCATTAATTATACTCTATAACCAGTGTTAAAATGTCTATGTTTTTTTTATATAAATGTCATATGTATTAATTCATCAAGTGATACTATTCAAAATAATGTAAACAAAATCATATAACATTAATGTATTCAACAACAAAATCATTCAATAAAAACTAATTTAAAAAAATTTAATTATTATATTAATTAAATTAGATACTATTTTAAAGATTAAAAAATATTAATATTTAATTAAATTTATTATAAATAAATACTTTTTAAATTAATATATTATTAACTATCAAATTTTAACTTTTAATCATCTGAATTTAATTTTAAAATTAAAATACTCAAATTAGATTTAATAAAGAATTGATAATTGACATGATTCAATAACATTCTTATGGAATCAGATAAACAACTATCAATAATAACTAATAGGATTACTTTATTTGATAAACGATTGATTAATAGGTTGTATAACTGATTTATTTTATTCTTAAAAGCTATCCTAAAACTTAAGAAAAACAAAAATATAAAAACAATTATATGAGGTCCAATAATTAAACATGACAAACACTGGCCAAATCATATGGGGTCCAGTAAGATGTAAAGTTTTCATTAAAAGATTATAATAAAATACATTCTCATAATAATTTTTAATACACCAGTCAAAAATTAATTTATTAAAAACTTGTTTACATTTAGACACACTAGCGGTTTGTAAAAAAAAACATTCCTTAAAATAATTAACAAAAGCCTTACTTTCTTGAGATTAATTTGGAACTTAAAAATTTAGAGAAATTTACATAAATGTGAGGTTCTTAAAGTGTGAAAGGTGAGGTATATCTAGAGAAGTTCAAATTTTGTGAAAAGTTTTTTCTTTTTATAGCAATTGTGTGAAAAGTATCCTATGTGTATTAGCCTTCTCAAGAACATAGTTGAATTCTATTACAAAATGTTTGAAAAATTGTGTAAAAACATAATTGTTATTAATATAGTTTGCACTCTTAATGCTTCTTTCTTACTTTCAAATATTTTTTTTTCAATGATAAAATAGTTTAAAAAAATATTTTCTAACATTTTCTTTATTTAATCTTCCATCTATTATCATTAGTCCATATACAGCTAAAATTAATGTTTTCAAAAAGAATTCTAAATAAATAACTTATTAGACCCTTAAATATGTAATATAATGAAAATCAAGTTTTTGAAAGATTGGAAATGTTGAACGTAAATAAAGAACCAATTACCTAATATTCATTTATATTTTTTTAAAACAAATTCATGATTATCTCAATCATTGCATTTAAGGTATTATTTGTTTTAAAATTTAAAGTTTTATAACAATTTTGTCCTTAAAATATGTTTTAAAAAATTATGAGAAAAAGATATATTTAATTTTTTTTAAATCTCGATGATGTATGACTATTGAACGTAACAAAACACATAAATTTTTTAATTTTTTAATAATATAACTACTTAAAATCAATTAACATATTTGAATTTGTATGTATTTTTTTTTAAAAAAATTTATGAGTGTTAACAATTAGAGATTAAATATATTTCCCTTCTAATATTATCATGGCAAAGAGACTTGAAATCAGAATAATAAATAATTTTTTTTATTTATAATAACTTATTCATAGTAAATTAGGAATAATTTTATAATTAAACAATAATATTAAAGACTAAGTTCAATTTTTTATCCATTCAAGAACTAATAATTGAATTTTTTTCAATAACTAAATTTATAATAATTTACCCATTTAATAACGATGTTAGTTAAAAGATATTAAAAGTAAAACGCATCCCAAAAAATTTGCTTTGACATTTAATTTCTTTTGGTGTGACATGTTCTTGAGCAAGAAGGAGTTGACACTTTAACAACATTAATGCAGAAGAAGTACAAGTTAAATGTTGAAGACTGAAAATTAAATGAACCTGGATTGGCTTCACGTGGGGGCACAATAGTTTATAACTTTCCTTTTTTGGGTAACGTTATAGTTTTTTTTTTTAATTTGGAAAATACTCTTTATTTAAAATAAATATTTTATTTTTCTTTTAACAATTAAATATATATTTTTATATATTATAATATAATTTTTTTTAATTTAAATTTTAAATTACTTATAATATAAAAATTATTAAAATAAATTCTTTTATATGTGAATGATTTTTAGTTTTTTCTAAAGATTATTAATTGTTTTAAAAATTCGTTATTTTGATTGAAGATGAATGTTCATTTAACTATTTTTAATAAATTAAATTATAATTTCAAATTAAATCAAATTTCCATATAAAAAATATATTTCAATATTTTTATACTACCATACTACAAACACATGAATAATCTAAAATGTGAACTAAGAGCACAAAATATTTTTGTATTATAGTACATGGAAAAAATAATATATTTAACTTTTTTTTTAAATAAATAAAAAGTCAAAGTTATGTAGTTAAAAGCATGATTTATTTCTACCGACAAAACTCAACTCAACAATGTTTAATAACATCTTTTTATCTGCATAAGCTCTAATTACTCGATTAATTTTTACATCTTTGAATTATTAATTTTACTTTTTTGGAAGAAAGAAAGAAAAAACTATTATTCAAGAAAAAATGACTTTGCTTGTTATTTATTTCTTCCATGTCTATTCAAAACATTGTAAGCCCACATGCGAACCATGCTAACTATATACATCTTTTATACAAAATATGAATGCAAAAATTATTTGACCAAAAACATCATTTATAATAATAATATATTAAAAGATATTAAGAAATACATGTGTTTAAAACATAATTTTAAACAATATTGAAAAGCAGATTAATTAAATGAATCATTTTACTTGATTTTTAGTTAGGTCATTTGACTATTAATTAACAAAAGATTAAATGATTTCATAGATCTTTAGAATTATATGAAAATTATAATTTTTTTTTAAATCGAGTCTTTGAATTTTAACTATAAGGTCTAATTAAAAACAAATTAATACAAGTTCAAGGACCTAAGGAAACAAATTGAGGGAAAAATTAAAAAAAAAAAAATAGTTCATTGATCTATTAAGTAATTCTGAAATGCTACTCAGACTTTTCACCAATTTTTAAAGCTATATGGGAAGCTTTTAAACCTAGCATTGTGATTTCATTTCTACAAGTTTGCACATCAGTATTCTCACTTTTCCATATCAATTCAAGTATTCTTTTACATGTCTCATCAGATTTTCACCCTACAAAAGCAAGAAATTCACACAACTCACTTTCTAATCAAAATATACTTTAGAAGCATTAGTGCTCCTTTACACTTTTGAATTCCCTTTTTATGTTATGTGTGGACAGATTCAAAGTGCTCATTATGAATACACTCTTCAATGAAAATTAGATACTATTTTATTTTTTTACATCAAAATTACATACTATTTTTTTACCTTAATATTGTCATACTATTTTTTTTACCTTAATATTGTCATGTATTTATCATATGTTATTCTTAAGAAGGGAAGTATAGCTCAACCTTACAAAACCAATTTATAAGGTGAGATTTGCATCATCCACTTATATATTATAAAATATTTTTATCTTTAGTAGATGTGAGATCTTCAACAAATTCCCTTATGCCAAGACCTGCCAACTTGTGTGTGAGACTATATATTTATGATGGTCCGATAGCAACTCGATAACATGTGACCTAATAAGTCCTACAAACTCTCGTTAGGATAGACTTTAACATTGTGTTTGTTTCCACTACTCCACTATTCATGCAGATAGAAAAACGGGTGCCTAGTTGTTTGTATCTAGTGAAAGTCACAAAATTGCGAAAGAGAAATGACACGATTGGTTGTTTATTTGTTCCTTGCTGAATGTAGAGAAAGCATGGGAAAGTCATGCTAGCAAAGGTGAATTTTCCATGGTGTTCTTTACATTATGCAGGGAATCTTGCACGTAACAGTTGCATGCAGAGATTCATGGTCATGCACAACTTTGCAGTGACTCATCAATGGAGGTATGAGTTCATTGGTAGTATAAGCGAGAAAGTTGTTATCTCTAAGGTACTTTGTTTTGGTGCATTTAAGGTTTTGGTATCTGGTTTTATTCTTTCGTGATGCATTCATGGAACTTCATTGGTGTTTTGGTTGTTTGGTGGTGCAACATTAAGGTAAGAACACATGATTTAGTGACCATTTCAGCAAAAAAAAAATTGTTTAAAGGAAGGATAATCAATTTTATGTTTAAGATAATTGATTGTGGTGATTTTTCCAGTTAATAATCGATTATTTAGTGCCGTTGAAGAATTTTATAATCGATTGAGTCATTTTTTAAGTGAACATCGATTATATGGTGCCCATAACTAAATGATTGTTTTTTTCAGTTTACAATCGATTATCATGTGCTTGTGTAGTATTCCATAATCGATTATCCTTGTTTTGTTTCATTGAACATCTATTATACCTAGGTCATAATCTATTATCTATGTGTTTTAAGTGGATATTTTAGAATTTTAAATATTTTATAAATTTTATATACTTCATAATTTTATTTAAATATGACATTACATAATTTAGAATTTGTAATTATTTATCATTTTGAATATCTTAGGAACTTTATATATTTCATATTTTTATTTAAACAAAAAAAATTTAGAATTTATATTTATTTAGGATTTTCAATATTTTAAAAATTTTATATATTTCAAATTTTTATTTAAATAGGAGATTAAATAATTTAGAATTTGTATTTATTTATGATTTTGCATATTTTTAAGAATTTTATATATTTCATATTTTTATTTAAATAGGACATTAAATAATTTAGGATTTGTATATATTTAATATTTTTAATAATTTAGAAATTTTATTTTTTTCATATTTGTATTTAAGTAGAACATTAAATAATTTAGGATTTGTATTTATTTTAGATTTTGAATAATTTTAAAATTTTATTTATTTCAAATTTTCATTTAAATAGAAAATTAAATAATTTAAGATTTGTATTTATTTTTTATTTTCAATATTTTATAAATTTCATATTTTTATTTGAACATGACATTAGATAATTTAGGATTTGTGTTTATTTAAGATTTTTAATATTTTATAAATTTTATATATTTCAAATTTTGATTTAAATAGGACATTGAATAATTTTTCTAACCCTTATGAATATGTTTCAACAATTTTACATAATTCGTATTTTTTTCAGAAATTAATTCTTTCATAGTACTAGAAATAATATTTTAATTTAAAATAATTATAATCCACAAATAAATCAATTAAATTATTTTTTAAACATTTTTTAAATAGAAGGGTAAAATTTTAATCTTAAATTTTTATCAATTAAAAAAATACAACTTAAATCACACTGATCACATCATTCACAAACTTTCATTTTTTTTTCAACAAATAATTAATTAAATTAAAAAATAAAAAAGGAACACTTTAGGGGTGTCCCAACCCTTATACAACCTACTCTCTACCTATTCTTGCATCTTGATTAGATTGCTATATTATACTAATTGTTCATGCTTAATAGAAATAACATTAACAAATTGTTCCCTTTACAAGTTTTGATCCACCTCTCCAAGATAGCAGCAAATCTGCAGAATTTGTTTCCTCGATTCTTCACGTAATCCCTCAGCAGAAGAACTCCTTCACCATTGTCCCATTTTGGCTAATTGTTACGCATTCTAATTATAATCTCTTCTTTCTCATCACTTACCTTTCATCTTACCCTTTCCCCCCTTTCTTAGATAAATTGTCGCCAATGGGTGCCTTCTTCCCAGTTGTTTATCAATGACTGCCATCTTCTCTATCATTGTTGGGTTCATTTTTCTCACCTTCTTAACATCTTGTTTTCTTCCTCTTACTATGTTGTCTGCAGGAATTTCTTACCATTACTATCTTCTTGCCCGTTAAACAACATTTCTTACTCCTCCTTGCAAAAAATTCCAAGTATATTCATCACAGCACCACAACAGAATATTGAACCTCACCCTTCCAACTATGCCAGCTTCTCTGTCCTCTGCTACTTATTATTGAAACATCTCCTCATCCTGTTTACCTGCAACACAAGACAACTACCTTCTACTCCACTCAAAAGACATAAAACAGAATGTTATATAACCATGGATATTCAAATCAAACATAGTTCTTAGTACCATCCAGCCTTTCATGCTTTAAGAATAGAATATGAAATAGTTACACAGATTGCAACAAACTGAATTTATTTTGTTACCATATTAATACAGGTTAGGGGTGATAAAATCCATTCAGAATAAGAGAAGTTCACTTTCCTTTCTCTATGTTTCATCCAAACCCAGGATTGTACTTGTGCCAAAGTAAAGATTTCCTCTGCATCTACCTTACCTTGATTAAAAATAATCCTGTTTCTATGCTTCCATATACACCACGACTGAAACCCACATGCTTTTCCATAATCTGTTGCCTTCTTGATTTAAGCACAAGCATGAGAATTGTTCGAAATGACAAATCAAATCATTGTGGTTCACCGAACTAATCCCCAACCAGCTGAGGCACAAATTCCAAACTTTAATTGATTCCTCGCATAAAACTAAGATGTGCGAAGTTGTCTCCTCCTCCTTCCCACATAAAACGCATAAAGTATCCTCCATTGCAACGCCCCTTCTCTGCAAATTCTGTTTAGTCGCGATTCTATTCGAAAAAGCCCTCCACGCATAAAACAGGGCTGAGGGCATAACCTTTAAATCCCATAGATGTTCAAACCCCTCCAACCCCCTCCCAATTGTGTGATTTGCTATCTTATTATAAGCTGATTTTACTGAAAAAGAGTATGATGGAGGGTCATTCCAAAACCTTTTGTCCTCAGTGCCTTGGTGTAATGACACCTGTGATATTATTGTCATAAAATCCTCTACCATTATTTTTTCCCACTCAAACCACTCTCTTCTCCATTTAAATTCCCACTCCCAACCTTCTGTAGACCATCTTCCACATCTATCTATGGTCTTATCCTTCAACTCTGAGTTATTATATAATCTTTCAAATCTCTCTTTGAGTTGACCAATATCTAACCATTCATCTTCCCAAAATTTGATTTTCTCCCCAGATCCCACTTTCCAGACTAAGTTCGCATTGAACCAATT
>Ga0123342_1005994_pt1 | contig 17186 bp, 10 predicted proteins | sample Turbeawhitnodule_FD_89960 | JGI IMG/M metagenome (GOLD analysis project Ga0123342, IMG submission 89960) | Root nodule microbial communities of legume samples collected from Mexico - Turtle bean Mexico white nodule | ecosystem: Host-associated > Plants > Roots > Nodule | place: Mexico: Nepantla... | reverse complement strand
ATTTGAAATGGTAATTCAAGTTCATGAAGTTATTTAAGGTTTTTAATTTTCTTGATTTCATTTATATATCTACTAAAATTTCATATTTAGTTATAGGTTCAGAGTGTGAGCGTAATTGGATCTCATTTGAAATGGTAATTCAAGTTCATGAAGTTATTTAAGGTTTTTAATTTTCTTGATTTCATTTATATATCTACTAAAATTTCATATTTAGTTATAGGTTCATACAAAAAGAAAAAATTGTTTGCTCCAGAAGAAAATGAATGACTTGGTTTATGTCATGTATAACTAGAAGTTGAAAAACAAGCAAATTAGAAAAATTGTTGCTTTCCCATTTGATGACATTGAGTTTGATAATGAATGGATAACTAAAGAATGAGATAGTGTTGAGGTTGAGCATACTCAAGTTGAAAATGATAGTGTAAATGTTGACTAAGCTAGAACAAATTCAAATGATCCAATTCTGGATCATGTAGTTGATCTTGATAATATAGTTTTTGATGATAATGTTGATGAACAAATTACATCTGAAGAAGAATTTGAAGATGGTGATCAAGATCTTAGAGATGATTTTCTTAAAAAATTGGATGATGAGACTTTTAAACTTGATAACATTTGTGTTATTTTAGTTATTTAATTATCTTATGAGTTTGACAGCTAATATTGTCTTAGTTTATGAACTTGCTTATTTCATTATTGTGAAATTGATTTTTTTTATTGAATTTTTATATAAAGCAGACTCTTACTAATGTCACATTTATAGACTTCCCACAAATTTAAGTAGCCTTAAAATATAAAGATGGGGAAGGAAAAAACAATTACAACATTATAAAAACATAATTTTCTTCTTAGAATGATATGAGATTACTTACATATGAAAATAATATATGAAGTTGAAACTGGACACCTTTAAGTAATTAACTAAAGTGGGCCCTTTCGGGGACAAGGGGTTGTTCAACCTATGATTTAACCACTAACTAGCGTGTACACTTTAGCATCATCAATTGGTTAGGATTTTGATCTCTCCACTTGGTCACACACCATCACACACACAGGGATTCTACACAAACTCATTACCACTTTCCTCTCCTAAATTTGTATTAAAGAACTTAAACATAAACAAATTCTGATCCACATTAAACTCCAGATTAAATCAAAATAATGGTCCAGAATTGTCCTGGTTCTCTTTTCTTTCTAGTGTGCACCAATCTTCTATGAGGCTCCTTCTCTGCAATGATTTCTTCTATTTCACTTTGTCATCTTGTTAATTGTTATTTATTTCTTTACTCTAGAGGAGCAAGTAAGTGAAAGGGTCACAAAAATTACACATGGTCTTCTTGTATATTTGGCAATCTCAAAGTCACAACTTAAACCACCCAAAACACTTAACAAGTCCATTCACATATTTTCTCTACCCTATATCAGCTAAGCATGAGCAGTGAAAATCATCACCTTCCCCATCATTACTTTTACCATCACAACCTGCACATCCATCGCAGAACCACATTCCTGCCAATGCTATGTTCAAGACCATCCATCAAAGATGTGAATCTTCCACAGTGCAGAGACCAACCAGGATCCTTTTCCAATGACCCTTTGTCCCCAAGAATTGGCTGCATGGGTCAGGTGAAGAGGCACAACAAAATAGTTGGACTTCTCACAACCAAAAGTAACACCAACACCAACATCATTTCCCCTGGTGTTAAGTATGCCAAGCTTAAAAAACTCTTCTCTGGCAAAAACTTAGGCAGCACCACCACCACTGTTGCGGCTCCTACTGTCTCCACCTGTGGAGCTAGGCCAAGAGGAACAGTAAACAGTGCAAATGTGTCCAGGAGCCACAGGCACAGGTGTAAGAGGAATGAGAATTCTGTTCCCATCAGCATTGAAAATATGGATCTTCCTCTACCTGTGATCAAGAGAGTGCAGAAGCCAGAGGAAGAGAGACAAGTGGATAGTCTTTGGAAAAGAAGGTCAGGTGGGGCTGCATTGAAAAGCTTACAACTTCAACAGATTCACCATTCAAGACATCATCCTCAGCTTACAAGTGTTTGATGGGTGATCAGATAAGGCAGATGCAAATTTTTTTTCTTTTTTTCTTTTTCCTTTTCACTTGAAATTTTTACATTGGATAATCTAAATGGCATGTTTTTAGTTTTCGTGCCGTTTGATTTCCTGGTGTATCTCACATGGAGGTGGTACAGAATATCCTAGTTATATCGTGAATAGATCATAGATCTAGGCTTGTATTTGTTCCAATATTAACCTAAAGAACCTACAATTGAGGTTTCTATGTAAAAGTTGCAGGTTCTGTGCCGAGAAATTGGCAAAATAGATTTTGGTTTGTGAACTGGAAAACACCATGAGTGCCATCTCATATGAATAACTTAACATGATGCAGACAATTGATTACATTACGAGCATCACTGTCTCACAAAGGAAAGCCCTTGTTCTTTAATAATGATTGATTATGATCACTCCAGACATCCAAGTTAACAACATCATGTTAATGTAGGTTAACCAACAATTGATTCAATTGAATATTTAAACTTCAAGAACAAAAAAACAACTATATCAAGCAAGGAAAAAGTTATCTCATTGTTCACTTCCAGAAGTAACTCAATCAGAATATTGTCACTGAACAATGTTGAGATTTACTGACTAGAAATTTAGAACAATCCTTCTTGTAAATCAGATTTTGCAGAATTGAGTTAATTGTAACATGTAATATTCTCAATATTGTTCAGTGAATGAAATTCATCAATGAAAATTATGGATTTGCATTTTTCTGGCTCTGAAGCTTATGCTGGAGCAATGGAAATCACAGTATACAACTTATATCAGTGAACACACCAGCAGCAGTTCCCCTTGCTAGGTATATACATAATGCTAAAAACATTAGCTAATTATCATGAAAATATATGGAATGGAAGATCATGTTATGTTGGATCAATTAGTACAATTTATTTCAGAATATATATGGTATTTCACAAAATATACACCAGCATGTTACAGAAAAACAGGTCATACATTAATTTTCCCTTTTATAGTTAAACTTACAGCAAGTAATGCCTTAATTTCATTCTTCCAAGAATGTTAATAAACTGGTATACAAAAAAAATAATCAAATCATGTCTTAGATTTATACAAACTTTGAAACCAGAGTCAAATCATTAATTGAAATGAGGCCCGGAAACATTAATTGCGGGGAATAAAAGTGGTATGTGTTGTTACTAATAATAATTTAAATTCATTTATTATTTCCGTTAAAATCAAAACGTTTTGTATATTATAATATTCATATAAAGGTTTGTCTTATTCATCCTTTGATAGTTCTCTGTATATTGTTGGTAGCTTTTATGTCTCATAACGTTTAAAATGAATTTATACGTTGAAAAATTGTCAGCTATTCAATTGCCATGCATGTTGGTGGTATTTTTTATTAGCCACTCAAATACATTGATTGTGATATTAAAAATTGAAAGATGTTCTTTTAATGCATGCCAACAGAACAATCTTCTTTAATATTTTTTTTTCATTTTTTAACAAAGGTGTTAAGTAGGTGCATTTTTCATAAAGAATATCGAGATATAATTTTCCATGTTAAAATATATGCTCACTAACAATGGTTGATTAAGTAGATGGTATTTCAAGACTTAAAAAACTAGTATCCTAATATCACCTTTTTAAAAAGAAAACTTCGTTAAACTTCCAATACCTCTTAAATGAATTGATTTACTAGTTTAGATATGTTTAAAATGCAAATATACAGTTAGGCAATTAAATATTCGAAAGAGTAAAATATTAGAGAAGAAAAACAATACAAGCCTTTTATATTATTCACTTTCAACCCATAAAAAATAAATTAAATTTTCTAGAATCAACCTTAGATTAGAGGATTACACTGTAAACAAGATTCTATTAACCTTATCTACATTACATCAAGAATATTATCTAATATTCCTAACTCCATCCACACAATAAAAAACACTATCTAAACCCCTTAAAACACCCTATCCCTAGTTTATAATCTTCCTAACTGGAACTCTAGAATCATTACACAGATTCCTAACACAATTTTGAATTCAGAAACAATATTAAACTAGAATCACCAACAATATTTTTAACACTTTTTTACCAAAGGTTTTAAATCATATTTAAGAAAAGATTATTTTGTTCTGTTCCCTCAAAACAAATTTATATTAATAAAATTAATTATTATATGCAGCAATTTTTTACCATAATATATTTTTCCCGCCACATAAATAATCATCAATCCCATGCATAAAATTAATATATATATATATATATATATATATATCATTTAAACTAAAATTATCTTCTTACAAAACATTAAAATAACACTATAAATTTATTGCTAAAAGTAAAATTTAAAAAAAAATTAAGTTCAAATACCAAATAAATTACTTTGGTTAACAATACAAAAAAATTGCTTACCTTACCTTGGATTTCTTCTCCAACCCTTTTTACACGGACTTACTGCTCACCCATATCCAACAAAAACACCCACCTTTGACAAGTAGTTTTTTAATAATTAACACGTTTATACTTATTTATTTCCCGCTTCCGTACAAAAACTACATTTGCAGTAGATGTATTGCTTAAACAACTCCTAGCCTACTATAAGTTCAAATCTAAGAATTAATTCATTACTACATTGTCTATCAATAGGATCAAAGTAGTATAAAATCAAAATCAAGTAATTAAAAATTATAACTCACTCTACTATGTTTGCATTCCAACTTCAAGTGAGCATACTCCAGTTAGCACTTTACACTTAACTGTACCATATCTTTGAGCTCCATATTAACTTTTCAGCATTCCTTACTAAAATTACTTAAACTAAAAATATCCTATAAATTATTCCAGGCATAAATTAACATTAACTCATTAAAAAATTCACTTCCAAGTTTTTATTCCCTTATACTTAAAGTGTATGTAAAGTTATAAAGATTATTTTAACTCAATATTCTCATGTTTTTTATAAACTATTTCTTACATGCCTTTACAATTCTTTTACTGAAACTAAGTATAACAAGTTTGATCTTACAAGTGTTTATTATTTACCTATTCACACCAAGTGGAGGTTATGAACTGTGTTGATTCTTCTAAATTAGAGGCAACAACATTTGAGACTTCAAGAACAAAAGAAATATTGCACAGAACAATTAAAAGATTGTAAGCATATACTTTGGATCTGGATATCATGTGTAATTTTAACAATGTTCCAAGAACCGCAACCACAAAGCGAACCGGTATATCCCAAAAAAGACATCTAAAATTAATCATATCAACATGCTCAAAAATTAAAATAAACTTTTAATTTCCCTTTTTTTGTAAAATTGAACAAAAACAGCATAAAAACTTTATCATGTAGAATCAAACCCTCATGGAAAGAAAAGAAACGGATCAAAATGCCCCAAAAGATGCAGTGACCTAGCATTTTCCACTGCAGACAAAATAGCCCCCTACCCAACCAACCCTATAACCTTTAACCAAAAAACAAAAGAGAAAAAAAAAATACCCTGTTAAACAGGCAGGATTGAGGCACCTGTAACTTATTGCAATATTTGCAAAATGCAGGGTTCTAATAAAAAAACCCACCCCTCTTCTTTCACTCTCAAATCATTAGCATTCAGAACAAAAGGAATGGAACTAATCATCTGCCATCAAAAATATGAAACTTGGATCTAACTATGATTAAAGAAGCAGTATGTCAAGCTTCAGATCCGGGATTAGTAGAGCTCAATTCAGCAGAAGATCCATGCAAGTTAGATGCATAAGATTCGAACAACTTGGACAGCTTAGGTTGCATGCCCTGGCATAGTTTCAATGTAGTGGGATCCAAGTTCTTGCACTGGAAAACAAAAGCCAACGAAAAGTATGTAAACAACCCACAGAAAATTGCAATAAAATGTACTTTGGTGCGGCAAGAAAAACCGATAGCAGAAGAGTTTACTCAAGCATGAATTTGAACAAATCAACCACAAAATGAAATTTGAACTCATTCTGTTTAAACAAACAAGGATTTTAACTTATAAGGGGTCAAGTTCACATAATACATTCATTATACTGATGCATGATAAAACTAAGCATATCTAAATTCCGTTTAAACAAAACAAAGATTTTAACTTCACAAGTGGTCAAGTTCATATAATACATACACCATAGTGATGCATAAAACTAAGCATATTTATATTGTACTTATCATTACCCAATACAAAACTAGATCAAGATATCATTACCTCCTGATAAAAAGCATTGATTTCCTCTTCTGTAAGGCCTTCATCCTCGTCTGAGTTCTCCTCCCAACCAAGAGAACGGAGGAACGCAGCTTCTTCCTCATCTGGATATATTGTAGCACATGGAATTGATTCTTTCTCGTCCTTATCAGAAAGTCTTTGAAACTCTTCATGACCATGGGCATTACCATTGCTAGTCAGTTCAGTACCATTTCCAAGAGATTGGGGACTTCCAGATTCGCTAACTATTTCCCTATTTACTTCATCAGATTTCTCCATCATGGGAGATGAAACCATTGGTACAGAATCTGGAAGAACTGTAGAAGCGTTCATTAATGTTTTCTTCTTAATGAGATTAAAGAAATCATTCCGACTCTGCACTTGAGAGATGGAATGTTTCTTATCCAAAGTTGAACCTAATTTCAGATCCGAAGAAGCTGATTTCCGTTCTGTGGAGGATTTTAGGTTATTGGGGTTCCTCAAAGGAGCAGAAGTAGCTCCTGAAGCAACAGCATGCTGATTTCCTGGTTTGCTGTTAGAATAATTTGTTGGATGAGATACTTCCTTGGAGGTAGGGGAAGCACCATTTTCCCACACAACAGATTTCAGATCAGTAAACTTTCCAGATGTCTTTGGAGCTTCAACTTTGGCATTTACACTGCGAACAGATTGGCTTGCAATGTGCAACGCAGAGGGTTGCTGTGACACAGTCTTTGTAACTACACTCATATCAGCATTTCTGATAGATGTTTTGGGCTTTGATTTCTCAGAACTAAGAACCTGAAAAGAAAATTACACTAAATCCTTAAACACTTTTAAGAGAAAAGAAAATAACATGTAATATTTTATCTTTTAATGAAATATATTCTATTGAATACAAGAAAGTAAATATACACATGCTAGAAATATAAACTTCCAAAGTTTTGACAGTAAAGAAAACATCCAACTTTGATTTTGTTGAAAAAATGCATCCTATACACAACCCTCATTTCCCCCACAGATTTCTATTAATAAATGGAAACAAATGGAGACTACACATTAATTACACAGTGTGCACAATCAATTTTAAGTATTCTTTGAGGAAATCACAAATTTCATGTACAATAGCAACATACAAAAACCCATCCCATCCAGTAAACTACCCATAGAAGCATGTAAAACAAAGTAAGATTATGGTAATGGGAAGGTAGTAAAGTAAAAGAAATGAAAAATGGTGGATTATATTTTGCAAGGGGCATAAAAATACTTACCACTAAAGCAGGTAGCAAATAGCTTATTATGACATAAACAATATGGTTATGGTTATACTTATACATAGAAATGTCTCGTGCATTTCTTTAGAAATGCTTTTGCAGATTTCATTAAAAATCATGACCGATATTTTGCCCACCATGAAAAAAAATTAAAAGGTTTTAAGTGACTGAATATCAAATCAAGATAGATTGTTATTCCAAGTAACCACATAATCCCAGCACACAGGTTCCTTACAAACCACATAGGAGATGCTAGAGGATGGATGGCAGAATATGGCAGGAAAACATTAACCATGTACTCAGAGCACTGTGGCCTATGGTGCCGTCGTAGCAGGCCTCCCTTCACAAGTAGCTAATGGCAGTTGGCAAAAGATCTGAACCATGGCACTGCCATTTAGCAATATTGGTTCAGAGTCCAGACCACAAAAACAGGAAAATTCTTGGGAACTCATGGTGAACCAGAACCAAGTACCCCAAGGATTTGCACACTAGATCAAAGAAAACAGGTTTAGACACCATATACAGTTTGACATTTTTAGATTTAGGTTCAAGCATTATTTGTAAAATGAAATATTTGTCATGATAGTCCAGTGTGCAAGGAGCATAAAGATATCACTAATAAGAAACCGCTACTCAGATAATTCTTAGAGAACTGATTTTAGGTCTAACTCAACCACACAAAACCGGCAACCTCACAAAATCAGTTCACAAGATAGTATTTTAAACACCCCCACTCATGCTGAAAACTTAACATCTCAACTGTGGCACAAACATATTTGTAGGTGGTTCGATAATATAATAAGCCCAATATATTTTGCTATATTAGGTTCTAATACTATTTCTGAAAGTAGACTTAGGTCTAACTCAAACCCTACAAAAACCAGCTCGTAAGGTTAGATTTGCACCTTATATATTATAATTTGGTCATATCTCTAATCAATGTGAGGTTTTCAACAAAAATTGTATGCTTGCTTAAAAGGGACAAAAAGAAAAACCAAAAAAACAACATTCTTATTTGACCATTTTAATCATTCCTAAAGAGGCTCGTAACAAAATCCATTCATGCTTAAGAACTCATTGGTACCAATATCTTTCCAAACTTCTGTGATGATAAAAAGGGTGTAGTTTCCTAAAGAAATTTACATGGACTTCAAATGAGGCTTGCCTGGATATCTGCATATACAATATTATAAAAAAGACTGAGCCACAAAGTGAGGTTAGCTAATGGATCACGAGCAATCATTTGGCAGCCCTTAGATGACAACCAAAACCACTTGTGGCTTCCACAAACACCACTCTTGTTATAAATTCACATATTGAACAACAAGAAGTAACACAAATAGAAAACAGTAAGTGAAGCACCAATTCATGTTTGAATTTCACATACAAAGCCATGAAAAAGAACTGATAAATAAACATTAAAATAAGGCAATGAAATGATAGAGAAGTGAAGCATTTGTTCAATTTTTTTTCCCTTTTATTTCACCAAAATAGGAAGAGAAGAAAGCAAAGTATAGCCTCAAAAGAAAAGCTACTACACAGGTTTCAAATGATTAAAAGTAAAAATTATTCTAGAAATCCTGGTTTCTATAATTTTTAACTCACAATAGTAGGGCGACATGATTAATAATTAGTTTGCAATTAATCACCTCTCTAGAACAGATGACCGATAATACAACAAAACATGGTGCAAAAGGATTTTAACAAAAAATTATCTACTTGTTAACTTATATGATGTCTTATTCCGATATATATCTTTATAAAGATACATGGCCACATTAAATGACCCAAATAATACTATGAACAAAATAGTAAAACTAAAGATTACCTAGTCATTTCATCAATACTATTTCTAATCCGATAGTGTGTTACACCCACACCCTCAACCATCAAAAGAAGTCCTAGCCATTCAAAACACTTTTCAAATTGTCAACCTCAACTAAGTTGTTTACCACTAAATAACACTCCAACAACAACAAATCCTTATCCTGCCACAATATAGCAGTCCAATGCAAACCAAAATAAAATAAACTAAACAGCCAAAGTACAAATCTAGCTTCAAATGTTACCGTACAGCCGAGTTATACACGTATACTAATTAAAACTACCACACAAAAAAAACTAATAAATATCCATTAAAATAAGAGCTACATAAAGATATAGATTAATTGTCAGAAAAAAAATCCTGCTATGCAATCTATAATAAAATAAAGCTCGGAAAATAAACCATAAAAATATTTCACAATCTCTTACCGAAGCTTTAGCAATTGAGGGTGTTACTGGAATCAGCTGTCTTGACTGCTTGATAGCCAGTTCCTCGAGTCTTTGGGTTTTGACCAGCACCTACAATTGTTAGGGGGCTTATTAATTGATCATGGATATAAATAAAAATCACTAAACTGAAAGAAAAGAAAAGAAAAAAGAAGCTAGTGACACACTAAGTATATCAACTACCTGGGGAGTAGAGCGAGCTCGGGATGGAGTCTGTGCCAATGCCTCAGCCATATTACGACTGGCTGTTGTAATTGATGCCACAGACCCAGAATTTGTATTAACAGTGTGCTGCACTGATAGAGATCCAGTACTGCTGCTCCCAATTATGGCAGGTACCTCTGCCAGTGCAGATGTCCATCCCTCGCCTCCAATCAAAGTGGAACTTCCAACAGGCAGACTCTGACTAGCAGCCCCGCCCAAACCAGGAGATGAAACCCTCACCACTTCAGCTGTTCCTTGCTTTTCTTCAGTACCAAGTGATGGAAAATCCTTGTCAAATACGGCTTTCTGAATGCTACTACTAACATTACTCCCTGAAAGTATTCCATTGCTATTGTTGTAATGGCTATTGCCACCAGATTTAGTATCAACTGCTACTCTACGGGGTACAATCTCACTCTGTTTCCTGGAAATCATTGAATGAGAACGACGCAATGTATCCCTCTCCATCCTCCCAGAAAAGAGATTGGTCAATGGGTCAGAACCATCAATCTCCCAGTTATCTCCAAAACTGGATCTATCTCTCTCTCTGTCACGGTCTTTGTCACGATGACTTCTGTTGAAACTACTATAGGCATGCTTGGCAGAACCATTTATAGAACTCCTCCGAGAATTTGAAGAGGATGTCCGTTCTAGAAACACAGAACGAGCACTGTCAAAATCACCAGCATTCTTAAAAGACTTATTCCTTGTATGATGGGCCACAGAAGAAGAATCTACACAACAATGCCAAGATCGTTAGTATTTTTTCCCTTTTCAAGGGATAAAACATATTATTAAACTTAAATACCCAGGGTTTTAAATTGTGCAAATAGAAGACAAAAGCAGCCGAAATTGCAGTCACAAAATCCAAAAAATGTATACAACTCTGGTCCGTGAGAGTCAAGAAGACATCATTCATGTTACAAAAACAACTGTCATAACAATTTTCTTTTAAATTCGTGTAAATACCCATTATTATCTCGTGTGCATTAAGAAACAAGATTCTTAAATACGAGACATGACATTCTGAATTAAATCGAACAAAAGCATTGAAAATGTACATAATTAAAAAAGAACGTCTAAATTACCAGTGTGATTAGACGAGGAGGGAAAATGTTGGGTTGAACTTCCAGCCCCGGCAACACTTCCAGCACTTCTCAACCATTCTGGAACTAATGTGGGTTCACTTCTTTCCATAACTAACACTGAACATCATCAGAAATAACAAAAAAGAAGTCGTGTGCGCCTCTTCACCAACTCCACCCACAAGTAGCACTATCACACTTGTTTATATCGCGTACAAATCTCCCTTCTCTACTATGCACGACTCATCACTACCCTAAAACCCAACCTAATCATGAAAAACCCATTCCAAACAAAAAAGAAATATCAGCACTTTCACAGTAAAATTCAATCACGCCACAATTCACAATCCTTCAATTGTTACGAAATAATCCAACCTTCCCAGCCTGATTCTCAATCTACAATTAACTGCAGACGTAACTCATCCGAAACAGACACTAACGAGAAACCCGAGTCTTGAAACACAAGACAATGTTGCGAAGGAGGCGCTTCTGAAAGCTAAGCCTCCATCGTTAATCAAAACACGGATTCCCACTCTAAAGCACTCACAGATGTGTCACCTCCCGACACAATTCAAAAAACTGGACAATTGGGAAAATCGAAGCACCACTGCGGCAACAATGGCAGAACTCACTGCATTGCAAACCCATCCACAGCACCAAAATTGGAAAAATAAAATAAAATAAAAATCCCTTTATTCAGTGTCGAAAATAAATAGGCAATGGAAAAAACAGAGAAGAATAAAACGCACGTGATTAATTGGTGGATGTATGAAAAATCTCCTCCTGAAGCTAGGGTTAGAGAGGAAACGTCGATGTTTGATTGCGAGAGCGAAAAGGAAGCGACGGAAAAGGAAGGAAGTAACCCTAGAAGCGTCGCAGTGATTGACGACGGGAGTGAAACGTCGACGTTTTTTAGTGATACCAGACAAGCCTTATCGCGTAATGCTTATAGAAAGAAGGAAAAAGAGGAGAGTTGGTTTGGTTTAGGTTTGGAGTCAGAGAATGAATGAGCAAAGCGCCAGAGAGTGTGTGCAGAAATAGGGTTTTGTTTGTTTTTGTTCAGCGCGTGTGAAATTGAGAAGAGAAACAAGGTATAATTTTCTGTTAGTTTCGGATACTCAGAAGCAAGCCTATGAGTTACGACGAACACTCCCTTCTCCTTTTTTTTTTTTTTTTTTTTTTCTTCTTCTATATTATTATATATTTATATCTTTTTTATAATAATAACAACAATTTATTTTTTTTGTGAGCCCATTTTCTCTACATCTGCTTTATTTTTGTTACGCATTCTCTCTTGGCCTCTCAAATCTTGATATTGTTACGACTTTTAAAACCAAGAAAACCGTTCAATTAACTAACCATGAGGGTTTTATTTTTGTCATTTTTTTATGAACAACATTTACATAAATATGCACTTAACGACTCATATTTTTACATACAACAAACTATGCAATCACGATTGGCAAATTTTAAATAAATAAAAAATATGAAATCTTAGTGAAAAAAAAGTAACCGAATACTCTCTCTTATATTTCTTAAATTGGGTTTTTCCACCTTCTACTTTCAACAATTACATTCTCAAATTGAATTTTAATTAATTTTATTTTGTTCCTTTCCCATCACAGATTTATTTAACGAAATATCCATTAACTTTGTAATTGTAGATTTGTTTCATTAATATTTTTAACATTTGGTAACTAAAAATCAAAGCAGATGCATATGAATTTTATTATTTGTTACTTTTAGATTTTTTTTTATTAAGGATTTGTCATGTCTCATCATATAATATGTTGTGTAAATATGAGTTATTAGGTGTGGGATTACTAAGTTTTAATCTTTTTAGTGTTTTTTTTTAATTTGTGGTTACTTTTTTAACGTATTTGGGTAACACAATCTAACAAATCAATATGCAAAATTATAACCCTAGAAATATATAAATATGTAATATATTTCTAAATATTTATGTTTGGTATAATACTAGAAAAATCTTAGAGATATTTCGAGAAAAAATATATAGGAATTAAAAATAACCCTATAAACATGTTTAATATTTTTGTCTAAACTATATATTTTCTTTAATTTCATCTATAATTTATTTATTTATTTTCAATTCATCAAATTCAGTCATTATTATTTAAATTGGCTAACATTCTTTTCTTTTTTTTATAAAAGGCATCATTTTAAAAAGTATTACTCTATGAGAATATGACATTTCAACTAAGTTGATGATAAGTGTTAAATTTAGAATTTTTTTTGTATCAAATTAGACATGCATAATGAATAGATTATATCGAAAAAAATATTATAAAAAGAAGAATTAGAATCATTTACACAGTTTACTTCAATATTTTGATGAGCTAGCAAACAAAGATTTGTTTTTTCTCCACTACTACTTGACAAACTTGAAGAAGATGAAACATTATCCTCCCAAGCAACATAAGTTTTCTTCTTCATCAACCATTTTCTATTATTTGTGTCATCAACAAGATTAGTATATAAATAAGGACATTTGGGTTTAATATGACATGATTTTTCCCATTCATAGTATATGATGTTTGAGTGTTGATCATTTTTCTTGTTTTGTATTTATAGATGATTATTCTTGTTCTTGTTTCTCAAAAACATTTGAGAACTTCTTCACCATCAGGTTTAGGTTTTCACTATTTGAGTCCGCATAAACTTTTCTTTACTCTATCCTTCAAGGATATACTTTTTTTCTTACTTCATTCGTCTTCTTCTACCTTGAGACTCCCTATGTTTAGTTCATCTCCCTTTACTTTGCGATGAGTGTTGTCATGTGTATGCTTGTGAGATCTCTTGACTCAAAGATAACATTGACTTTCAACTATCATGACCTGTTCAAGTTGGTTCACAATGTGTGTGAATTTTTTTTGTACATCATAGACATTTTCTTTCAACATCATCCTGAACATCTCATATATTTTTTTATAAAGATGTTATTTCTTACTCTTTTCACCTCATATGTTCCTTCATATGTTAGACCTAACACTTTCCACATTTCCTTTGCAGTCTTACAAATGGAAAACCTACAAAACCCATACAGGATAAATGTAAAGACAATTATGTTTTTAGCCTTTACATCATATTGAGCCTTCATCAACCATCTAAAGAGAGAAATCTTTCTCCTCCTACATATTGTTAATGATAATCATAGGAACAAAATGACCATTTACTATAACATCCTATCGCAACCAGTGTCAAGACGAGAAGCCAAAATAACCTTCAAAATAGATGGAGTCGCCACCATAATTTAATATGGAAAACTATGGAAAAACCAAGAAAATTGGTTTAAAGAACTAGATTTAGGTTTGGAAGTTAATTACATATAAGGAAGGTGTTAACACCAACACCTACAGTGTCTGTCTTAAGAAGTTAGATTGAATTAAAAACGTGAAATGAATATGATTTTTAGGATGTTTATTTTTCCCCAAAAAAATAGAAACAAAAAAACATGTTAAAAAATAAAGAAAATTATATTATTTTCAACTTTTTTATTTGGGTCTGACAATAATTAACCTCTGTCCTACGCATTTCTATTCATAATGAAAAATAAAGTTTTATGTAATTCTAAAGATTAAAAATGTTTTTAAAAAACATAGCTTGCTAGTATGGCTGAACTTTCTTATTTGAAATTAGGCTTTTGAAAAAGTGAACCCGAAAAAATTGACCTTACTCCTATATATATCCATTCATAATGAAAAATAAGGAATTACATACTTCTTAATGATAAATAATATTTTTTTTTGTGTTTTATATTTTTAATTTTTTTGATTTTTTATATTTTTCAAATTTTATGTTTTTTATGATTCACACCGATAAGAGTATAAAATAAAAAAAAAAACTATACTTAATACTTTTTACAAATCATACACTAAGCAAATATAGCATAAATTATACTTTCATACTCACTGTTCACGTAAATCTTATTAAAAGAAAACATATTTTTTATTTTTTTTTGGAAAAATATATTGAATAGAAGATGATGCATACGATCATACAAATACTTAAACTATTATTTTTATTACATATTAAATGATGTGTGCAATCATACAAATATCTAAAATTTATTTGGACAATACAAAAAATTATATTTTTATTTTCCAAAAAAAATCGTTTGTAACTGTATATATAAATATGGGTGGCAAATAGCATAAAAATTCGCCCAAATGTATGAGCCGGAATAGAAAACTGAATGGCGTGTATGTAAAAAAGGCAATTTCTTCCTCCACCCTATATGTTTTTAAATTTCCAAAATTACTGTTATTCCAGATTTTAAATCCGAAATAGTAAATATGATTAAAAATAAAAAAATACATTCTGGATAAAAAAATCCGGAACACAAAATTCAGATAAAATTTCTGGAATTCAAAAATGTGTTCTAAATATCTAAATCCGGAATATTTCTGGATAAAAGGTTACGGAAGTAATTTTTATTTACACCCTTCTTTTTTAAGGTTATTTTTCTCATTTTGAAAGAGTATTTTTGTCATTTTAAATAATAGGTTGGGTGCATGTTAGAATTGATATGGTGCAGGAAGCATTTGCCTGTAAAAAAACGCAGGACATGTAGTATAAATGTTGGGCCACTTATGGGTCTAGATTAAAAAATGAGCTGGTGGAATGTACGTATAAAAGATGCGAGTGGTGAATAGCAAAAGAGCTGATCCAGCCAAATGGGCCCGGGCTTAAAAGAAATTAGAGGAATACATATATAAAAGTTTGGCAAATGCTCCCTGCACCCAATCATTTTTAACCTGCACCCAACATATTTTTTTAATTTCCAAAAATGCCCTTAATTCCGGAAATAAAAATCCGGAATTGAAAATAATATATTCCAGAAAAATAAATCCGGAAGTAATTATTGAGTTTTGGAAATAAAAATCCGGAAACCAAAATTAAAATTCTATTTCGGATAAAAAAATCCAGAATTGAAAAATAATATATTCCGAAAAAAAAATCCAGAAAATAAATAATTGTGTTTTGGAAATAAAAATCCGGAAACAAAAATAAAAAATCCATTCCGGATAAAAAAATCCGTAATATAAAATTTCGTTCCGAAAAAAATATCCAGAACACATATTTCGGAAATTTTTTTTAAGGACAGTTTTGTCTTTTCCGCTAAGATCGGGTGCAGTGATATGGTGCAGGAAGCAATTGCCTAAAAGTTTTGGGTGGCGAATAGAAAAAGTTTCTGCGCCAGCCGAATGGGCCCAACCTTTACAAAAATTTTGTGGAGTGTATATATAAAAGATGCGTGTTGCGAATAGCAAATATGCTAGGCCAGCGGAATCGGCCCAGTCTTTTTAAAAGAAGATGGTGCATGTAGGCAGTTTCTTCCTGCTCCCCCATATTTTTCTTCCTGCACCCCCAAACTTTTACGAAAAGACTAAATCGCCCTTACTAGTTTTTAAAATTCCAAAAATATCCTTAATCTAAAAAAACCCTAAAGAGGTGCAGGCAAGGATGCTCTCTTGTGCACCCGTGTCTTTCATGTTCCAGCAGTAGCACGTTTTCATCTTCTAATAGTAGTGCGACACCTCCAAATCCTTCTCCTTCAATCTCACATTTTTTTGTTGGTGATTTAGAGTGCTCTTGACAAAGGTAAGTAAATTTCTTTGCTTTCGGATCTCCACATCCATTTTTTTTATGGATTTTTGTTTCCGTAAGTGTTTTTTTCCATTTCAGATTATAGAATCCGATAGAATTTCGGATCACAAAATACGGTAAAATCTTGAATTTTTGCTTTCGGTAAAATTCCGAATTTGTGGTTCCGAAAAGATTCCGAATTTGTGGATCCAGGAAGCTTCCAAATTTGTGGATCCAGGAAGCTTCCGAATTTGTGGATCGGATTTGTGTTTTTATGGTCATCCTTTCTTTAACATATAGAACTTCATCAAAAGATTTTTTCTATCTTCAAATATGATTTGCAATGAGCTTCTTTTTTTCTGCTTTTAATATTTTTTTTTTCTATAGTTTATTTATATTTGTTTAGTAGAAATGATACAATGCTTTTTTCTCTCTTTTGGTTTCAATAGAATTTTATATTTGCTGTTTTTTGTTTGTATTGGTTCAACATCTTATTCATTAGT
>Ga0123342_1005993_pt1 | contig 17186 bp, 16 predicted proteins | sample Turbeawhitnodule_FD_89960 | JGI IMG/M metagenome (GOLD analysis project Ga0123342, IMG submission 89960) | Root nodule microbial communities of legume samples collected from Mexico - Turtle bean Mexico white nodule | ecosystem: Host-associated > Plants > Roots > Nodule | place: Mexico: Nepantla... | reverse complement strand
GATTTCATTTACTACACATAAGATTATCAGAATTACTAGTTAGAAAATTAATAATTTTAAAATAATGGTAATAAATATAAATTAATAATAATTAAATAAATTTATTAAATAATAAATTTGTATAAAATACTTTATTATATTATTAATAAAATAAATAAATAAAAAATTATAATGTAATAAAAAGATATAGTCATTTACAAAATTTTAATTAATTTAAATATACACACAAATTTTTTATATTTTATTATTCAAATATTATTTTTAAAAATAAAAATAAATTTATTAACTTATATTTTACATCATTTAAAAAATAAAAAATAAAATCCAAATACACTCTTTCTTCGGACTTTCCTTTCCTGATGTTATTTGTTAAAAAACTTTCCATTTGGTCATTTTCTAGTGTGTCAATAAGTCTAACAAAGCGGTATTAGATCCATCATGGCTTACTCCATGTTGGGAATATCATCATTGTCCAACTACCAAGAAACAGTGAAGAGGCTAAAATGTGAAACAAGCAGCTGAATCTTTATTACATAGGAACTTTATTGGTCCAATCAGTAGTAATGCGTCTTTTAGTAAAGAGTATGCGTCGTTAGGTAAAGAAAGGTGTTAGTGAGTTATTTTAATTCCATAAATTTTTTATTAAAAATAAATTATGGAATTAAAATAAAAAATAAAAACATACAGATCAAAGTAATAAAATAAAAGATTAAGAAAAAAATATTAAAATAAAAATAAACACAATAAACGGTAATAAAAACTCACTTTACAATCTAATAAATTAACATTTTAATTATATTTTTTATTTTTAATTTAAAATATTATTATAAATGGTTATTAATTACATGTGTTTTACTTTTTTCTGATCCAAAGAGAATATAAATGACCTGATGAAAAGGTGACTGGATAAGGTGCTTGAGAGGATGACGATAGAGTGTTCATAAAAACGAATATTTTTTTCTTAACATCGAGTTCACACCTCTTTATAATAATATAAAAATATTTTTAATTAAAAATAATATAAAAGTATTAAAATATTATTTTATTACTATGTAAGGGTATGTTTTCAATATTGATGGTAACACAATGCAAGCTCTAAATTACACCTATGATAAAAATATCTCTTTACATTTAATAACTTTTCAAAAGTATAATTTGGAACAATAAAAAAAAGTGAGTATTAAAATAATATTTTTTTTTTATATATAAAAAAAGGTCATAACATTCTCAATCTTTAATCTCTCTTTCTTTTTAGCTCTTGTTAAAATCACCTTTCAACTTCTTCATGGCTGATCCTGCATTTGGAATGGGAGGTAATGCACTGATTTTTAACACAGCCAATATCCAAATATGTAACATGTCAATAGAAAATCCTGTTGATGCTCTTGTTACCTTCATCTTCTTTGTACTTCTCGCTTTCCTCCCACTCAGATATCCAGAAAATCCCACCCCATTTCACCTTCATCCAAACACCATTTGGTTTTCCATTCTTAGCTTTCTTCTTTATTGCTTCTTCGGCTAACCTCAACTTTGGTATCAGAGTCAATCACTTTCAAACCCTCAAGCGAGTGTTCGGTTCACTCTCGTTGCTTTCCTTGCTGGTGCTGTTGCTACCCGACACTTGGGAATGTTTCACTTTTCTTTTTTACATTTTATGGTTCATGATCTGGTTCATCATTCATGTGCTCCCCGCTATCAAAACTCACTTCATGGAAGCAAGGGTGCAACGTCCATATATGAGGAGGGTGCTGCCTCCACTCTTACCAATCACTTCAATGGACTTTAATTAACTACTTCTTCATCACTCGGCTTCTGTTTGGATGAGGACGGAAGTGGCAAGGGAAATAGAAGAGAAGAAAGATTATATGATGTGCTCAAAGCCCAGTTGGTAAGCTTTGGAAGTGGAGGATGTGCTCAAAGCCATTCATTAAGGGTGGATGAAATACTGAGTAGGGCTTCTGCAGCAGACCAGTAGAGCAATAGAAACAGAATGGGGGCTGGTGTAGGCTATTTACTTATGTAGTAGTTTAATTTGTATTGTCTTAATGTTTTGGGGGTGTTATTGTGGAGGTCCTAAAACATGATCTGGAGTGTGTAAAGGGTTGAGATACCTTTTGTATTCTTTTAATTTAATTTCATTTTTTGCTTGATAAAAAAAAAATATATATATATATATATATATATATAGAAGAGTTAACTTGTTTGAATTTAGAAGAGTATATTTAGGTCAAAATTTAGAGATGATATGATTCATACCAGTTAACTGTAATAAAACTTATGTAATATTACTTTAGTTATCGAAATATCTTTCAGCAGATTATGAATTATTATATTAAAATAAAGATAAATCTTAGTATATAATAAACCAAACGTGAACAGTAGCATCAATTTCTCTCTCTCTTGAAACATCTTTAATATGCACTCAGAATTAGAATTGAGCTTCATAAAGAAGAAACAAGATAATAATGATATTTTGACTCCACTTACTCTCCTAACAAAATATTAATATTTATAATAGAAAAAAATTATAAGTAAAATAAAATATAAGTAAAATATAAAATATTAAAATAATTTTCAAAGTGTAAGGATGTGAAAGAATCATTTTTCCAAGAAACAAACCGTACAGGTTCAGCAGCATGGTACAAACAACAACGAAAGTTGCTAATCTTTTTTGTCACCACTTGTTATTTATGGTGCTAACTGCAACTCAAAACCAACAAAAACAATGCGAATAAAAGATTGAAAATGTGGTTAAAATGAAAATATGAAACCCACGCTGTGGAATAACGGGGACTGCTGCAGTGTCTTTGCACCGTCTTGAGATAGACTCTTGCAACTAAGCTGAAAAGCAGTAGAGTCTGGCTCGGAACTAAATTTAAAACCTAAAATATATTAAATTTATTCATCATCTAAATACTTAAATTAGGGTGATTTTTTTTTTAAAGCTCTTCATTGAAGAAAAAAGATATTCTTCTAACCTTTACTAAATTTCATCTAAATAGTAAATGATAGAACATAATTCATCTTCATCTTTTAAAACTAATTTGAATGGAAGAATATTATCATCATTCTAACTAGCAATATTTTGATTATTAATTATTTATGGGAAACGCGTATACAGATTAAAAAGTTAAAATTTATAATATTATTATCACACTATTTATATTCTAATAGATAAAAAAAATTAAAAACTGATAGTTAAAGTACTTATGCGAAAATGAATAAATACATGTAATAGTTAATAAATGTTAATTAGATTATGGAAAAAACTATACTCGCTATTTACTCTTTGTTTATTTTAGATAAATAATTCTCATTGGTTTTAACTTCAAAGTTGATATCATACTTAGAGTGATTAAAATGTGTATGATTAACTTTAACATTTACACCTCACAACTTCAAATATAATTCACTCAAGATTAATCCTTAAAATCCACTCTTCTTAGATAATTCATAAAAAACTAATTTAAAATATTATTCAAATTTATATATAAAAGTATATTTTAGTTAGTAGAAATCAATTTCTTCCAGGCTGAAGATTATATGACTAAGTTCAATTTTTTTTAAGAAATAAAATGCTAATCCTTGATTGATTACTTAAAATGAAAAGCGAAATATTATTTGAAATTTATCATATTAAATAATAAATATTAATTCCTCTAAAGTTAAATATATGAGAAATATTTATGTAAAGTGAATGAAGAGCATAACATGTCTACAAACTAATTAGAAATTATTTATAATTCTTAGTTTTTTTCTTTTTTAGAGGGGAATAACCTTTATTTGGTCTTTGTCTGTTATGATTGTAATATTTATTGATTGTTTCTTTCTCTCTTTAGCTAGATCTAGAATGAGTGTACTGCTAGTATATATTCAAACTATTTGTTTTGATTTTAATAACAAAATAATAAAAGAAATATTCATTCTCATATCATTTACCTTCCTTTTACTCTTATGTTCTATTTTATACTTTGTAATATGATATCAAAGTTCTGGTTGCTAGATTTATCCATGAGTGAAATTGTTGATTCCTCACAAGATCTTTGTTCACCTTACCATGTTAGTTCATCAGATAATCCATCCTTAAATAGAGTTTGTCCTCTCGTTACACAACAAGAGAGGCAAATTTTTGGTGATCAATCCAAGATAATGATTGTTACTAGCAAAGGAGGTTATAAAAACAATGCTACGACCTATGGCAGAGGTGGTGGATATGGAAGAGGAAGCCATGGAAGAGAATATACTTTCAAAATTTGAAGTCATTGTGGAAAGACAGAGCGTACCATTGATACATGCTATAAAAAAGCATGGCTTTCCACCTCATTTCAAGTTTAATAATAATGATCATGAAAGTTCAAAGTCAGAAGTGGAGTCTCAACAAATTGATTTTACTCCTGAGCAGTATCAAACATTGTTAGTTCTTTTAAAAATCCAGTGGCAATGTTTCTAGTCAAGTCTATGTTATTCCTTCCAACATGACAACACAAAGTGGTAATAACTTTATTTCTTCCTTCAGTTCTTGGATTATTGATAGTGGTGCTACTTATCACATTTGTTCATCCTTAACTTATTTCACTTCATATAATCAAATTAATCATATTTCTGTCAAACTACCAAATGGAAATCAAGTCATTGCCAATTATTCTGGAAGTGTTTTTCTCAATCAAAACCTTGTCATAGACAATGTTTTGTATATTCCTTGCTTCACTTTTAATATTCTTTCAATAGCAAAATTGATTGATAAATTATCTTCTGTTCTTACCTTTGACTCCAATGGTTGTCACATTCAAGACAAAAACTCATTGAAATTGATTGGCTCTGTTAATATGTAAGATAGACTTTATATACTCAGGATCCCATCTTACCAAACACTTCAAATCAAACCCATCAAATCTACACACATCATCAATACTGTTAATGTCAGTGCTAATGATCTAGAAACCCTTTGGCATTTTCAATTAGGTCATATTTCAAATAAATGTATTGATGTTATCAAGAATAAATTTTCTTTTGTTAAATATAACAAATCTTTTGTTTGTGATGTTTGTCATTTTGCAAAACAAAAAATATTTTAATTTCCTATTAGTACATCTAAATTTAAAAAAAAATGTTTTGATTTGATTCATGTAGATATTTGGGGACCATACTCAATACCATCAATCCATGGTCATAAATATTTCTTAACCATAGTTGATGACTATTCGCGGTGCACATGAATTTTTTCTTTAAAACAAAAAATCTGAAGTTGTCAAGGTTTTCGAAAATTTTATTATTTTTGTTCAAATACAATTTGAGACGGTAATAAAAATAGTAAGAAGTGATAATGAGACTAAATTTTTCATGACTAATTTCTTTGTCAATAAAGGAATAATACATCAAACATCATGTGTCAATACTCCACAACAAAATAGTATAGTTGAAAGGAAACATGGTCATTTATTAAATGTAGCTACCCAAAATTTATTGATCATATTTTGTGATACATGTTGCACATATTATAAACATGCTTCCCACACCTATTTTAAATTATTCTTCTCCTTATGAAATACTTTACAAAAATGAAACAGATTTTAATGGATTAAAGGTGTTTTGTTCTTTATGTTATGCTAGCACTTTGTCAACAAATAGAAGAAAATTTGATCCAAGGGCATCAAAATGTGTTTTTATTGGTTTTAAAAGGGGGGACAAAAGGATTTTTTTTTTTTTATTATTCAATCAAGAGAAATTTGTGTCTAGGGATATTGTCTTTTATGAACATATTTTTCCATATCAAAGGGTTCAAACTAGCAGCCCTAACGTTCATGATCAATTTTTTTTTTACTGAAGATCAATCTGTTTTGAGTCAGCCATCACAAGTCAACTTTCATGATCAAATTTTTTATTTTTCATATTTTTATAATAAATTTGAACTGTGTAAAATAAATTCTACTAAATTTGTAAATATATTTTTATAATAAAATTCAAATTGACTGAAAAATTACAATAAATTATAAAATTGGTACCAGAATTAAGGGTTAGGGTTTTTTATTTGTTAAAAGGATATTAAAATAAGTAATAGAAAAAATGAAATAAAATTATTGGGGTGTTTTATAAAGAATATTAATTGAACGGTTTAAATTTTTTAAATAAATGTTAAGTTTTTTATTATTGATACATGTAATAAAAAAATTAAGTGAATAAGTGTATTATTAGGTTTAAAAAAATAAGTATATAAATTACAATTTTAAAATAAAAAAATAGAAAATATGATGTAAATAAAAAATGAGTTATATATAAATATATATTATAAAGTATAATAAGAAATATTTTATAATAATATTTAATTATAAATATATATAAAAGCATAAAAAAAAGTATGGGGTGATAACTAGTTAAAATATTATTTTGTATATTAATTAAAGGTAGATGAAAAATAATATATGAAATTTATAATTTTGTGAAAATAAATTTGGAGAAATGTTTTTGAAAATTGTACTTACAAAGTGGGTCTAGATAGTACTTGGAAATAGTTGTACTGTCGGTCGCTCCCTTACTCCTTACTTCAAGTCTCCTCCTTTATTTGTTGGTGCTCAACCAGGGTTGACCTGGAAAAGGTACTCTGACGATAAAGTAAGTAATCTGTGGTAGAAGTGTATAGTGAAAATTGGTAAACGCATACCTTACAACTCTGCAGAGGGTTCATTTATAGTGTTCAACCATGGGCCTTTGTTATGATGTATTGAATTTATCAAATATCAGCGTTAACTGATTTCTAGCGTGATCCCTGATTTATAGGGAGATATATTGGTATATCGGTACATTTAAAGAATATCTTTAATAAATCAATATGTTCCACTAAATCAGTGTTAGCTGATTTTTCGGGGATGTCACTCGGATTCGGTGGGACATGATTATGATTCGTAGGGAGTTTTTATATTTATCATTGTTGTCATTTATTGAGTGTTTTTAATGTATATTAATTTGGTTGGTCGATCACCGAGATCAAGTGATTGGCTCGTCCGGTACACTTGTCCCCTAGGCTCGAGGAACGCTAGTTTCTGAAGTGTCGAGATGTGAGTGTTGGGTGCCCCAAGGTGAGACGTGACTTAGACTCATTCAATGCGTCGTGAGATACATGACGTACATCTTTTCAATGAGCCGTTTTGTGTGTACTTTTGATCGAAAAGATCTAACGGTTACGAAATCGTGCCATTTCGTATGCCAAGTGTTGTGCCCCCTTGGATGAGAAGCAATCTCACTCTCTCTCTTCATTGCTTCTCTTTAAATAGAAACACTTGTTGAACTTGAACCGTTTACTGCCACTTTTTTATGCTATTGAGTTTATCAAGCGTGATCTGAGTGTTGAGTCTCGTTCAATCTTCTTTCTTTCACTTCTTTAATCCAAAAGGTTAGTAATAGCTTTCCCTGTTGGATCTTCTAAAATTATTTTGAGTTATGATTCTTCTGAGCATACTCACTCCGCATCTGATGGTGTGAGGGATATTTGTGGTTTGGATCAAGCGGTCTTGCCAGCCGACCGTTTGATGATCCTAACTATGAGTGGCTTGATCAATGCATCTTGGACATTCCTACTTGTTTTTGGGGGCCCACCGCTTTAGACGACTTTTTGTCTAAAGTTTCGTTTTGAAACCTGATGCTCCCTCGGACACGAGTCTGTCACGGTCGGGAAAATGCTCCCCATGACTTTTTCTTTGTATATGTTCGTTTTTTCAACAATTTACATGTCACCATTCCTTTTGATGAGTTTACAATGGGATCCTTCGGATCCTCTACGTTGCTCCTACTCAGTTGCACCCAAATTCATGGGTAACTCTTCAAGCTTTTAGGGTGGTTTGCGATGTTTTTAGATTGAAGTCGACTCCCCAATCCTTCCTTTTTTACTACAATTTTCGACCGACCACCCCTGTGAGTTGGTTATCTTTAACAAGTCATCCGAGCAACATTCATTTCATGCCCTACACCTCATCCAATAAACATTTCAAGGAGAGATATTTCAAAAGTTTTGTTGAGCCAGAAAACAAACCATTTTCTTATGTTCCAGAAGGAAGACCAAAGTTTTCTTTCCATTGGACCCGAAATCCTACACGGTACGTCTCCTAGCCGAGGTCCTCCACGACTCCCTGGAGACAAAGAAATTTTCTATGTTCTCGACCAACTTCCGAATAAGCTTGTGGCTTTGTATGAGTTATCTAACAAATGGACCGACCTGACCGGTATGTGACATTTCAGTGTATATAATACTCGTTCAATATTTTGACTAGATGTTTAATTCGTTTGTGTTTTGCAGAAATCATGTCTTGTATTGACCTTGAATTTGTGAATATTCTGAAACAATTGAAGCGCCAAGCGGCAAAAAGGGTCCTTAGAGGTGCTAGGGGCGTGAACATCGGCCCTTATTGTTGATGTGGTGCCACTAGTGTATGCCTTGACCCTTCCAATCCAAAAAACAGAGGATGTCCGATTAAGATGTCCCATCCTCGAACCGAGACTGGGTTATATTCCTATTCACCATTGGTGTTGGTTGAGCATCTACAATTGGCGCAAGGCGTTCAAGTGGCAATGACGCACGAAGAGGAAAGTATCCTAAATTCCGACAAATGATTTGGTGGCAGGATTAACCGAATGCTGAGTCGCTCGCTTGTGGTGAACCGAATGCTTAGCGATAAGTTGGAGAGGAACTCAACCACTGTGAAGTCGACCCTTGAGGCCATGGGATCGTTGGACGAGAAGTATCGTCAGGTCAGTGTTGAGGCCGACGAGGCTAAGAATAAGGTGGCAACTTTGGAAGCAGTATTGCAAACAAAACAAAATTGGTCGAGCAAAGACCGAGGAGGAAGCGGTGATCGAAAAGAAGACTCTAACTAAGAAGTTAGAGTATTATGAGTCCTTCCTTAACAAGCAATGTTTTTTCCAGGGTATACGACAAGCTGCCTTTTTTCCACGACGTCTCCCTTGAAGACGACCGTTATGGCGTAGGTAAAGATGTTGTGGACGACAAACTTACTTCAATAGGTGGTGACGAAGATGATGTGGTGGAAGGCCACGGTGAAAACCTTGACGTGCAAAAGAATGAGGTTGAACACTCTTTAGAAGAGTTGTTTGATCCTCTGTAAATATTTTTATATCTTGGGCTTGGGATATGGAATTTAAACAATTTACAATTGCTCTTTATTTATGCAGTTTTATTTTCTTCTACCAACCGATAGTATGCCTTTAACTATATTGTGTTGTTAACCTAGTGTTATAAATAACTTGAAATGTTGGACGAACTATGTCAATAATAGTTGTCGAGTGTCGTTAATAAGTTGTTTTAATGAATGACGATGAGTACAACTCGAATTAGGATGCCGATAACATTCGTTGAGCACCGTTGATTTATGCTTTCAAACATGGAATGAATGACGCTTTGGTTAATAATTTTGAGGTTGCAGCCGAATTACGTTTGAGTTTGACTTTTTGGTTGGGAGGAGTGTTTAACTTGACGTGTGCTTAGCGTAATAACCTTCGTGATAACTTAATTAATGTCGTTCAGGCACTATGTAATAATTCAACAAGTTGTAAAATCCCTTTTCTTTATCGAAATCATGTGTTTAATTAGAACTGACTTTTTGTGAGTACGAGCTACGCTGAGTAGGCTGGGGTTACTATTTAGTAACTACCTCAATCAATAATTGCAGGACGAATATTTTGAGTGTACCTTATGCTTTTATGTTTGTTATTACCAAGGGCCGCTAGTTGTTAAGCAGACTACTTTAGATGATGGCCTCTTTCAAGGCGAGACTACTTTAGATGATGGCCTCTTTCAAGGCGATGTCTGAGTATGTAAACTCGCGGTCAGTAGGGGTTGTTAATTGTTAAGCGAATGGCCTTGACCGTGTAGTTGTACATTTGGTTAGGACTACTAGTTGTTAAGCGAACTGCCTTATCCAAATAGGTTTCAGTAAGGGTTGCTAGTTGTTAAGTGAACTGCCTTAATCGCGTAGTTATTCATTTGGTAAGGGATGCTAGTTGTTAAGCAAACTCCCTTATCCAAATAGGTTTCTGTGAGTAAGGATTTCTAGTTGTTAAGTGATCTGCCTTAACCGCGTAGTTATACATATGGTCCTTCCCAGTTTCTTGAGAATTTGCCTTCATTTTTCCGAGCGTCACTACACATTCTCCAGACTAAGTCTCCCTTTTAAAAATTATAATGTGTTACCTTCGAATTGTATCGTCTTGTCGCTCGAATCTTACAAGTTTCTTCTCGTATTCTTCTTTTATCTCTGAATTCATTAATTAGGTAGAGTCTGACCAATAAGCTTTCTTTATTCAGGTCTAGGTCAAATATATTTTTATCATAGAGAGGGTTCTTCAACTTCAACTAGAATCATAGCTTTTGTACCATATGTTAAACTGAATGGGGTTTTTTGAGTGGTGGATTCCGGTGTACACTGATAAGCCCACATGACTTTAAGAATCTTCTTAATCAAGTTGCCTTTAGCTGGGCGGAGTCTCCTTTTTAATCCGTTGAGAATTATTTTATTAGTAGCTTCGGTCTTAACGTTTTTTTGGGGGTGCTCCACCGAACTCGTGATGTGCTTCATAAAACTCAGCAAGTCCTAGTTCAATGAATTGTCAACCATTATGAGTGATGATGACATGAGGTATCCCGAAACGACAGACGATGTTTCGTCACAAAAATTTTGAACATTTCGAGTTGTGATGGTCGTTAATGGCTCAACCTCTATTCATTTAGTAAAATAATCAATTCCAACCAATAGAAACTTACATTGTCTTTTACCTAGGCTGAAAGGTCCAATGATCTTCATTCCCCACTTTGCAAATGGCCATGGAGAGAGAATATAATATAGATTCTCAGGTTTTTGGTGTTATAGGGTGTCGTATTCCGGACACTTTAAACATTTTTAGACAAACTCGGTGCAATCACCTTGCCCGACCAAGCAGTAGTAACCTGTCCCTGACACTTTAGCAATCATTTTTCTTGATCCCAAGTGAGTTCCACATACCCCCTCGTGTATTTTTTTGCATGACATAGTCCACTTGGTTGGGGGAAATACATTTTAGCAATGGTTGACTGTATCCTCGTTGGTATAGGTCTAAACCAATGAAGATAAACTGAGTGGCTTATTGTTGCATTGTCTTTTCCTGTTGTGCATCGTAATCACCATTTTCTAGAAACTGTTTGATGGGTGTCATCCAGCTCGTTTGTATTTCAGTCGTCATGCATTCGTCACTGCTAACACTGGATTTTTTAGGATGATGTAGATGATTGAATGATAAAGCCCTTTCTTCTTAATGGTTGCCAATCGTGAAATCATGTCAGCTCTAGTGTAGTGTTCCCGAAGGATATGTTCAATTCTAACATTTTTTTTAATTTGGTCATCAAATTTCAGACGAGGTGATAATACCTTTGCAGTAGACACTTTTTTACTTCAAACTCTCCATTAAGTTGTTCGACGATGAGCTAGGAATCACTTTTACATACAAGTTGTTTAGCCTCCAAGCAAACAAATCAGCATTATCAATTAATGTTTAACTCACTAGTTTATTGTCGTATGGCTTTAAAGAAATCCCTATGTGTGTTGCATGTTCTTCATCACGTAGGGGTAACAGACAAAGGTCTTCATCTGGTTTAATGCGAACTTCGTTCAGTCGAGGGTATGTTTCCTAGAGTCCTGATGGATATTGATATGTTGTCCCCTCTGCCCGATCGCATCTGGGTTGAACGTTCAGACTATACTTTTGTAGTCGGTGCTCTTCGTAAATGACTGACCATGTGGCATTTTCTGATTTGGGGGGGCCCGTACGGTGGTGTCAGTGAGTTTGGTGTGGATTAGGGTTTTCCGAAGTTAGTAAGTTCAAAATTGGTGTGTTGGGTGTAGTTGAGTTAGATACGTTCTCTAGGGGTATCCCTTTGAATTGACGAAGTAGCGAGACGTGAAGCACTGGGTGGATTCGTGATGACGGGGGCAACTGAAGCTTGTAGGCCACCGTGCCTATGCGGGGTTCGATACGATAGGGGTTGGAATAACGTGGAGAAAGCTTGGGTGAGAGGTGTGCTCTATGTAGTGTTGGTGGTGAGGTTGAAGACGAAGCCATACCCAATCTCCGACGACGAAAGAGCGGTCTGTGCGGTGGTTGTCCGCTTTGGCTCGCAGGCCTCGACGATTGTGGTAGAGGTTTTGCTTCAAGTGGTGGATGACGAGAGTGTGCTCTTGTAAGAGTTCGGAAATCGTGGTGGCCGTTCGGGATGTGTGGAGCTTGTAGATGGTGGTAGGCGGTGGTCGTCCATATAAGGCGTGGAAGGGGGAGGTTACAATGGAGGAGTGGTACGATGTGTTGTACCATAACTCGGTGAGAAGGAGAAATTTCTACCATGAGTGGGGGTGGTTACTATGAAACAACAGAGGTAAGCTTCTAATTCCTAATTCAAAACTTCTGTTTGACCATCAGTTTGAGCGTGATATGATGATCTGAAATGCAATTTTGTTCCTTGGTTTTTGAACAGGTTGCGCCAGAAGGTGCTGGTGAAGATTGGGTCTTGGTCCGAAACAATGCTAGTGGAAAGTCTGTGGAGACGACAAATTTTTGTGGAGAACCTGTGTGTGAGACTTTGACCTATGTAATGGGTGAGTAAGGCCAAGAAGTTGGTGTATTTGGAAAGACGATCTCAAATCACCCAAATCACAGTATGACCAGCAAACACCGTAAGTGGGTAATAAAATCTATAGAAATGTTTCCCCACACTTAATTAGGTATAGGAAGGGGTTGGAGTAATCCATGTGGTTTCTTTGGCAGGTATTTATTTTGTTGGAAAATAGAGCAGTTTTGGATTAACTCTTTAGTATCTCGAGTCAAACGTGGCTAGTAGAAGGACGCAACTACCTTTTTCACGGTGGGTTTCAAACCAAAGTGAAATTCACTTATGATGCGATTGCAGAATTCGTGAGCTAGGGGAAGTAAAATCCGATGGCGGAAGAAATGTAATCCTTGTCTTGTGGAAAATTAATTGGGCAATGGTTGGTTGCGAATGTGCACAAGTATTAAGTGGTGGCCTTCTAAGGTGGTAAAGTATTGCTACAATTCCTTGAAGATGGTGGGCGACGGGTAGGAGATGGCCAACAATAGTGATAGAGGCGACAACTCCTAGTAGGAGAGTCAATCAACCACCACATTATTTTTTTCAGGTTTGTAAATTATTTGAAAATCATATCCTGAAGCTTGGTTGTCCATTTCTGTTGTTCTAGTGTTTGAATTGTTTGTGATAACAGTATGTTCAGGCTCTTTTGATTTGTGTAAATTTTGAAATGGTTTCCTAACAAGTACAAACGCCATTTGTTGAGGGCTTATGTGATTGCATACATCTCTCCCACATACACTGAGGTTACTTGGAGGTGAGGACACATCTTTTTGCTGAAAAAGGTGATTGGGTGATTGGCCAAGGTAAGCACTGCTCATATGATGATTGCGAATGTGTCAGTATCGATAACAAATAGTTGGTTGAAATCAGGAAGATGTAGATTAGAAACCTTTTTTATTTCTGCTTTCAATGTTGTAAATGCTTGGTGTGTTGTATGTGACCATGTAAATCTTTGACAATGTAATAAATCGGTGAAAGGAGCAGCGATAATGGTGTAATTACGAACAAATTTTCTTTAGAATCTAGTGAGATCGAGGAATGCTCTTAAAGCTATGAGTGAATGTGGCTGAGGCCAAATTGCCTTTATTTTTTCTAGGTCAGAGGCACTCCAGCTGGAGAAATGATGTGATCAAAGTAACTTACTTTTGTGGTAGCAAAACTGCATTTAGAAAGCTTAGCAAAAATCAGTCTTGTTTCTAACAATTTCAGAATAAGCTCCAAATGAATTTAATGGTCATTAATTGTGGGGTAAATAAGAATGTCATAAAAAAAACTAAACCCAACCGTCTAAGATTGGGTCGTAGGAGACCATTCCTGGCTGCCTGAAATGTTGAGGGAGCATTAATCAAACCAAAAGGCATGACTAGAAATTCATAGTAGCCACCGGTAGTTCTGAAGGCTGTTTTGTGAGTGTCATCTGGGTTGAGCCTAATCTGGTGAAACCTCATGACGTCTTAACCTAGTGAGGTGTCAACCTTGTTCGGTCCAAATCAATAAAAAACCTCATCAAGTCTTAATCTGGTGAGGTGCCGACCTTGTTCGGTCCAAATCAATAAAAGACCTCATCACGTCTTAACTTGGTCGGGTGCCGACAACGTTCGGTTCGAATCACAAAAACCTTCATGTCTTAACCTGGTGAGGTGTCGACAACATTCGATCTAAATCAGAAAAACCTCATCACGTCTTAACCTGGTAGTGCTAACAACATTCGATCCAAATCAGAAAAACCTCATCATGTCTTAACTTGGTGAGATGTCAACCTTATTTGGTCTAAATCAGAAAAACCTCATCACGTCTTAACCTGGTCATGTGCCGACAACGTTCGGTCCAAATAAAATAAAAAAACTCATCACGTCTTAACCTGGTGAGGTGTCGACCTTATTAGGTCCAAATTGTTCAGTCCAAATCAATTATTAGTACAAGTGATTCAAAGGAGAGGTGATTGGATTGATTGCAATACTTTACGTCAACGATAATCTAGTTTAATCAGGAAGGAGACAATGCCAACCTACGAAATATGGTGAACCATGTAAATTATAATTTCTCGTATTATCAAAGTATCTAACTAAGAAGAGTTATAAGTTATGTAGGACGACATTTTACGAGAATTTCATGAGAAACATATAGTAATAGAATCCAACACAATAAATAATTACAAAGTCATAACAGTATAAGAGTTTTTCAAAATAAGATTTATAAGAACAAACCTCCAAATCACTTATTCATAAACTATTTTGTCGTCCATGACAATTTTGGAAGGATCAAAGTTAGATTGATCAAGGTCAGGGAAGAGTGCCCGAAATTGTTCCAAGGCGACACTAAATCCATCCACGAAGCCTTTACAGAATTTCATCTTTGGCATTATCAAGGGCAATGTCAAGAATTTGCACCTTTGACTAGAGTAGGTTCTCGGTGACTAGATGTTCATCATGTTGTTTAGCAAGATCGGATAATGATTGTTTAAGCTGGAAAATAACGTCATCTTTGTTTTTGTCGAGCCTTAGAAGAACAAAAGTTTCAAAGATGATGCCCAATTCATCCAGTTTTTTGCAGTCAAGAAATTCAATGCTTTCTAGAGGGAACGAGAAGTTTGACATCAGGGTTGAGGCGACCAGTACAAAGGAAATCTTTTTAAGATCTCTAAGTTATGATTAGATTCTTTCACTTTGAGGAACTTGTCTTTGAAATATTTATAGGAAGATTGGAAAAGAGTTAACCGGCATCGGCCGGAGACCCATTAAAAGAAGTCCAAGAGGATCATTTTGAAGGTTTATGGAAGGTTCGGACAAAGGTCCAACTATTATGATGAAGTTGTGTAGGACCAACATTCATCACATTTAAGATATTTTTCTCAAAAAGAAAGACAACGAAGACGAACACCGAGCCTAATAAAGAGGGTTTCATAGAGAAACCAAAAGGGTTTTTCATCACGACAATCTCTACAGACTGGTTCGTCAGGAACACAAGGCACAACACATACATCTAATTCAATACCAGAAAGGCTCAACGTTTGAGCATGGCAGAATTGCTCTATGAATTTGAAAAAAGTAAAAAAGGAGGTCTCGCGAAGGACATCACGTTTGGCCCAAGCATATACAGAATTACAATCCATGAAGTTAAAATGGAGGATGCGAAACAAAGTAATGTTTGGTTTATTCATAATAGCAAGGCAATCAAGTGGAAGAAAAGACACGCATATAAGGATAAAATAGTAGAATAAAAGGGGCAGGGCGTATCTGAGAGCAAGTTGAGTTCGAAGGGAGCCGAGTGAATAGCAAAGGAGATGAAGAATGAAGAAGAGTTAAGGGTGCGAAGAGCAAAGGGTGAAGAAAGAGGAATGGAGGGGAATAGTAAGCGACATTTGAATCCACCTTTCAGAGGCAGTCATGTGGAAGAGAGAGGTAGCATTTAAGACTGAAAGGATGTGTGGCAGAGGTAATGATGTGGCGTGATTATCAATAGTGTGCTAGAACGTTGAATGGAGAACCAATGAAGGGATAGGAAGCAATCTACTAGGTTTCTTTAGCGCAATAAGGATTTATTCAACAGAAACGGACCAGGCACTCAAACACGTTTGTATGGAGTCTTCAAACTTTTAAGTCTCATTCATTTATTTATTTATGTCAGAGGTTTGAGGAATTTTATGATCATGCCAATCTCAAGATAAAGGATGATTGTTTCAAGATTTTAAGTCTTGTCGGCTAACATTAGAGGTTGAAAGGCTATATGATTATGGACAAATCCTACACGAGATGAGTCATGGGTCGATCCCATACAAAATGAAGGATTGTTGTTTGAAGAAGTTATTAAACCTCATTTGTTTACGTTAAAGGTTGAGGGACCGTAGGATCATGGTGAAATCCAGTAATGTTAATGAATGAATCATTCTCCGATCATGGTATTTATGAGAACTCATGTTTACTCTTAGATAGGAGCGAATCATTCTCCGATCATGGTATTTATGAGAACTCATATTTACCCTTAGATAGGAGCGAGGGGACGAGGATCACGAAATTGTACAAATACCCAGGATGGAAGTTATTATAATTAAATATTATTAGAAAATAAAATAAAATAAAAACAACTCAGATTAAAAAGGCAACCAAGACTACTCTATTGGACAATATTCATTGACTAGAAACTATTGTGTCTAACTTAAGTGAATGCTCTAATAAAGAAAATATTTCTCTTGGAAGACCTCTCTAAGGAATTGTGTAACTTGATTGATGGGTCATTTTGCAATGCAAACACCCTGTTTTCTTTTTTTCGCTGTTCCCAGGTTTTTGTTGGAGCCAGACTTTACATTTGACTCTGGAAACATAACACTACTGCATAATATATGTTTTTATGGGTAATGTTATCATTATAAAAAATAAAGTTGTATAATTACATAAAATAAAATAAAAAGTAAAATAGTAGATATAAAGTGATTATAAAAATTTATTGGTGTTAAAATATCATTGCTTCATTTTATAATAGAAATTTGATTCTATTTACGCATATAAGATTATCAAATTACTAGTTAGAAAATTAATATTTTAAAAAT
>Ga0123342_1005992_pt1 | contig 17191 bp, 10 predicted proteins | sample Turbeawhitnodule_FD_89960 | JGI IMG/M metagenome (GOLD analysis project Ga0123342, IMG submission 89960) | Root nodule microbial communities of legume samples collected from Mexico - Turtle bean Mexico white nodule | ecosystem: Host-associated > Plants > Roots > Nodule | place: Mexico: Nepantla... | reverse complement strand
TATTTAGAGTAAAAATGAACTTACTCTGTTTGAAAATCTGATCGGGTAGAAATGTTCCTTAACTCGCCAGCTACAACGTGGTCCGATCAGATTCTAAAATAGATGAAGATTGAGAGAGAAAATCAAGAGAGAGGGAGAGAAGAGAATATGGAAAGAGAGAGAAAGAAGAAGAAAATGGTGCGTGCATGGGGTCTGTGCGCTTCTTCTTTTTTAATGCTGTCACATTGATTGAGAAGAAGGGTTCATAAGAAGAAAAAAAGTGAGAGTTGTATTTTCTTCAAGATGTTTTAACACAGGTAAAAATTAACACTCTACGACAATGTTGTCAAGATCGCAATCTAGATCGTTGATTTTTCAATCTTACAATCTTTTAAGAAAACGAGTTGAATCGTGGGATGGATCGAAATTTGTTGAGATCGGAACGATTCGACGATTCATGGATTGGACAATCTATGGGCTTCCATGATGCATGACTCGGCAAAAAAAAAAAAACCTGAAACCCAACCCAAATAAATCCAGAAACCCTAATTTGAAAGTCCATAACCCTAATTTTCAAATTCAAGGATAAATTTATATTTTTTTCAATTAAAAAAAAATATTTTTAATCACATCCATTACATCATTCATAAACTTTCTTTACACTTTTCATTCTATTCACCTTAATCCAAACAACATCACTTTCTTCACACTTTTCCTTCTAATCATCTCAAATTCACTCCTTCAAATGCACTCTTTAATCAAAACAAAGCATTAAACTCTACCCAATTTGGTGATACTTTTGAAAAGTTTCTCTAATTCTATTGCAGTTGTTTCATCAATTTGAACATATTTATCTGCACTATTAGTAGGGGATTCATATTCTAGTATAAGAATTGTAGCAAAACATTATAATGGTGAAAGAAGTGATTTTTCTTATGCGTTAAATCTTAGTTGGAAATACTTATCATGATTACTCAAAGCATTTACAATTTGCAGGAACCAATTGCAATCAAATCCTTCATCAAAATTTATTGTTGGCGTATATAGAATTTTTAGCGAAGTAATCAACAAAAAATCGATTATTTCCTTCTTGATGACATTAGTGTATCCTTTTTGTTTCAAGGACTTGTCTACTTGTCTTTTCCTCTCATTTAGTTTCAAAATTTATTCTTCTTTACCATTGTTCATAATTTCTTCTTCCATGAGTTCGCATTCTTGATCATTCGTGAACTTTGGATTTCTTAACCTACCAAATTGGTTGCTAATTTGTAATTATAAAGTAGTTTCTATTATTAATAAACAAAATTATAAATTAATTTTTAAATTATTATTTAAAGTAATTTTTATTATTAATAAAAAATTATAAACTAGTTTCTAAAATTGATATCTAATTAGTTACTAAGGTTTTAGCTACCAAATTGGTCGCTAATTTGTAATAATTTAGTGACAAAAACCAAATCAATCGTTAATTTGTTGTGATTCATTTTGTGTTAGTGACCAACACCAAATCGATCACTAAGTTATAGGGATTTAGCGATCAAAACCAAACCGGTCGCTAATTTTTAGTGATTTAGCCATCAAAACCATATTGATTGCTATTCTAGACACAATTTGTGACCAATTTAGTTTAGTCGCTAAAATCGATCACTAAATGACTTGTTTTGTAATGTTAGAAGAATAATTTATTTCAATGATTATTTAATGAATAAAAGGTTAACTCTAAAGAGAGGAGATTTAATAGAGCTTAAAAAATCTTTGAAAAACTTTTGCAAGTTTATCCTATTAGAAGTTTATGAAAGTGTTCAAATGGTTTGAAAAACAAATTCACAAGCTTTTAGTAAAAGCCTCCAATAAAGATAACGAAAATGAGACAACTAAAGTAATAGAAGTTGTAAATACATAGTGTATTGGTTCACCCTAAACGTCCAATTTTAATTTTTTTTAAACTTACAAAGAATTCACTAACCACAATGAATTTCAAGTACTATTCCTTTTCACTTCTAATTTATCCAATTACACGAACTCTTTCAATGTTATGATTTGCTATGATGTTTTGGGCATAACATTTAGATTAATAACTTTTTATCATAAAAACTCATTTATACATTAATATTTAATATGTTGACTCTTTGTTACTATCTTCTCTTTCACTCAATGTGATATTGTCCACCTTAATTTAGGTTAAAAATTATGAATTTTGAATAATATCTACTCGGATGGTGATTCAAACTCTTTATTAGTGATTGTTACTTTTGTAGTATTTATTGTAGACTTTTTTTTTTTTCCGCAAAAAATAAATAAAATAAACTTATGACTTAAATTGTAGTATTTATTGTAGACTTAAAACATGTTTGTGAAACATTTTGATAAATCGATGATTTTAAAATTTATTTTGAGTCGAGGAAGATTAATTTTAGCATACAAATGGATGTGGAGTTGTTTGGTGGTGCATAGGAAAGTTAGGTTAATTTTAAAAATTTTGAGTATAAGAAGATTAATAGTTGTGCATATAGTAATTAAGAAAATCATTATATTTATTTTGGATTTATTTCATAAACAATATAAAATATAAAATAAAATAATAAAAATAGATTAAATGAATGGGGAAAATGATAGATTGAAAGAGGATAAATAAATAAAATGAAAAGAAAAAAAAATGACTAAATAGAAAACTAAAATGATAAAAATAGATTGAATAAACGGAAGAAAATAGATAAAATGAAAGCAAAAAATGATTAAATAGTCAAATAAAAGAATAAAAATATATCAAATGAAGGAGAACGATATAAAATAAAATCAAATGAAAGAAGGAGGGAGATGATAATTTGCGACTCTTCAAACTTTATACTCTCGTTTAGCAACTGTTTTTATTAATTTTTTATTTAATAAGTTAATTTATATTTTAATTAAATAACTTAATTTAATATTTTATTATCATATAGTTGTTAAATGAGTGATAATATTTTAACACCAACATTTTTTTCATTTTCAATTTGACAAACTAAACGTATTATTATTTTATTTATATCTAATTTTAAAAGGAATGTTACGTTGATATCATTCAAAAAATTATTCTCACTTCACAATTCAATATATTATTATTTTAATAATATTTTTTATATTTAATATATGTTATTAAAAGATTATTATATTATTAAGTTGAAGTATTTTATCTTATATGGATATTAAAATATAATTTATTTTATTTTATTAATTAAATATAATATTTTATTATTAAAAGAAGTTGTAAGAGAGAAATATGAGTGTAAAAGTGAATTTTCTCTTTTCCTTGTCATCCCTCTCACTCAAGTAAAAGTTCCATTGTCCCTCATCAGCCATATCTCTCTCTCTCTCAGAAATTGCACATGGTTATGCCTACATTTACATTGCCTTAGTCTTGGGTCTTGGCAGCACTTCTTAGGTTGCAATAACTTTTTATTAAATGATAAATATATTTTAGATTTTTAGTTGTACTGTTTTATAGTTATAATTGTTTTATCAATTTTTTTAAATAAGATATATAAAATTAATATACTATTAAAACAAGTTAGAATCTAAAATTGGGAGAATGGAATGGAATGTGGTAGAAGTATGTATGGTTAATTCTACCTTTTGGGGATTGGAAGTAATTTGTTCAAGCTCTTATGTATTGAAGTGATATTTGAATATTATATAATATTTTGTTTCTCATTCTTGATCTAGAATCTTAAATCTGACTAAAAAGTATTTTTAGGGTTATGACGTAAATAACAATGCTTAACATATATTTGACGGCTAGAAATAGACTTGAAATATTAATTACTATTAACGTCTCAGCGCGACTCTTAGTTGTTTTTATAAGTATGCGAAAAATCGATATTTAGGAAACATTTTTAATAATTTTATATACGAGAAATCGATATAAATGAATTTTATACGGACATCAATTTCATTCAAAGAACTTAATGTTAATATGCTAATCAAAATACTTGGGAGTGTGAAAGATGAAACTTAATCCCTTTTTCTAACTTGAAGCAATCAATTATTTATTTGTTTTCTTATTGATTATCGCTAACAACTACTTTCAACACACTTTTAATTATTTTGTTCCTTATAAAATCGATATTCATATATAAAGATAAATTATTACTTCTAATAACACGATCAACTTGACATAAAAAAGTCATCAATCGGACAATTCATTTACTAGCATGCATGAAAACGAATCCATTTCTCTAACACACAAACTTAGATGCGTTCGTGTGTCTTATGAATCCCATATAAATGTTTCGTGTGTCTTATGAATCCCATATAAATGTTTGCAAGAATCCCATATGAATGTTTGCAAGAATTGTTCTTAAGGAGATTAATAACATGACGCATTGAGAAAAAAAAATCATTATGCTCAAATTAAATAATTAAAAAACATTAATGTTTTTTTAGAATCTTTTCACAAATTTTATTTTTTTGTCGTACTTCTACTTCAAGACTTACATATTTTCGTAATAGAAAAAAAAAATCTACTCATTCTCATAATTTTGAAACAAAATTGCCCAATTTTTATAATTTTACCCCAAAAGAAACTATGGATGTATTGATTCAATTAATTATTAATTATGCGCCATGTAGAGATGGTGGACATGACTTTGGAGCGAAGCTTGACTTTAACCGAATCTCAAACCTCGTAAAGCAGCACTTGAAATGCTTTGATTCGAAGATAAAAGAAACATCATCATTAGCTAACTTCTAACATATGAACAACAGATTGCAAACCATAATATATATGTTCGTCGCATCATTACATGCAAAACCCCCTCTTTTAAAAATAAACTTTTATTTAATCCAATCAGTTAATACATAAATTTAAACTTTTAAAAAAATATTTATATTGATGACTCTCTTTTTTTCAACCACAAGAATATAGGAAGTGCTGATTTGCCAAAAATTAAAATATAAAAAATGAAAAATGAGAATGTTTTAAAACTTTTTCAGTGTAATTAATTCAACATAATCAACTATGTTGTTAATTTTTTATTAATATTTGTATTTTTATTTATTATTATAATAAAATAAATAATTAACACAATATTATTAAATAAAACAATAAAACTTTTTGAATCACGTCTATTATCAATTTTCCACTTAAATCTATTTATTTTTTCTTAATCCAAATTAAACTACAAACAATTTCATTATCCTTTTTCTTCTTCCAAATTTTTTCTTTTTTCAGATTTTCATATGGCACCCATTCAATTCTTCTACAAACATAACTATTTTGAATGTTACGTCAAAACAGCTTTCTAAACCTCATCGTGAAGGGGTGAAAGGAATTGATACAGCTTTAAGCTTTTATGTAGTGGCTCAGTAATAATTTATTCTCTCAGAAAGTGGTTTAAATAGTAAAGAAAAGTTTACAATTCAGGATTGTGTGGGTAAGAGATTAGTCTTAAATTTTTTTTTATAAAAAAATTGGCACTTTATAGGCAGCTTAGCCTATTTTATCAACTAACTAATTCAATTTACTGTTTTTGATAATTAAATAGTATAAATTAACAAAAAAATTGATAATAAGAGTTCATTTAAAAAAAAAAGTGAGATCATAACTAAATTAGTAAAACAAATCTAAAGTTAATAACTTGAACTAAGAATAACGAAAACAAAATGTGTTTTGTAAGCAACTACTGATGAAAAGGTATAAATCAATACTACAAAAACAAAAACTTCAATAGTTACCAAATTCTTTAGTTCACATGTACATGTGGGTAGGTATATTGGCAACAAAAGTAGCTTTGGTCTTTTAAATTTTGTTACTATCCAACTCTTCTAAAATTTGTTATTTTTATTTATTTTTTTATCTTTTTATTTATTTATTTATTTATTTTTATTTTTTTTAAATGGTAGGGTTTAGACTGAAAATAAATCGAAGAAAAAAAATACTGAAAATGATGACTTTTTTTTTCATATTTAGATAATATTTTATATTTGACCGCTATGAATATTTTAAAATATATTTAGGCGTGTAAAGGAAATGCACAATCAACTCATTTGCCTATTCATTTTTCAAAATGATTCTCAACACAAAAAATAGAAGTATATTTGATTGCTGATAAAAAAAAAAAAGTATATTTGATTACCAAAAAGAACTATTTATTTTATGAAACTTGGTATTTAATTTAATGTTTTTAAGTTGAATATTACTAAACTATGAATTTTTACTTGTTGAAGTTTTATTGAATGACCTGTTTAAGTACATTTATTTACTTGTATATTAACTGTGTGAATTATTTACTTTATTTTTAGAATAGTTATATAACTTGCGTCAGTTAACCGTATAAAGTTTCATTTAATATAGGATTAAAAATCGTTGGTAAGACTCAACAATTTCATCAATGTATCACGAGTATTAAAAGTTAATTGATAAATTACAAGGATTATATGTATAAGAATAAACAGTTGGATCAGTATAATAAATATTGGTATATTTTAATTTTAATATAATAAAAAAATTATAGTATAAACTTTTTAAATTTGTTTGAACACCTTTAGTAGTTGAGTTGAGAAGTATATGTGTGATATCTTAAGTAATTATCATGTATTTATTAAAAGGAAAATTAACGATAATTAGTATATAATTAATCTTATTTTAATATACAGTTAGAATTGGGATTTAAAATATATGCGAGTAGAGTTGAGATAATTATCAGGTTAATTACGTTAATTTTTCTTTTAATAAACCAACTTTTACTCACATTATTTTAAGCTACTTTATATTAAAAGAAAGTTAATTATATATTAACATTGATTTTTTCTTTTAACAAACACGTGTAATAATTATTAAAAATCAAACACAGAGTTACTTCGATAATTAATACAGTTTAAACAAAATTAATAAAATTAAATTTTTATACTAAGACTGCACTTTTTTTTCTTTTTTACACTAAATATATATATATATATATATATATATATATATATTAATACTTGTTGCATTAAAGCAACTACTTACCCTATGCATAATAACAAGTACTTTTTATCTCACTTTAATTGGATATTGATTATGGCATTAATGAGACCTGTAAAGTCGCTAGTAAAACAAAAAAATCCAAATGATAAGTATTGTTCGTGACATTAGTAGGGGTTAAAACTGAAATTATAGTTTTGATGGGGTATGAAAACGATGAGTATAAGTTTTGCGTTTCTGGAATTGGCTAATTAAAATCGTTAATAAAATTGTTGTATATTTTTCCTCCGAATCGAACAAACATAGGAAATACATTTACTTAAAATTTAAGGTCATAAATTGCCTTCTAAAATCCATGTTTTGTTATAGTAATGCCAAAAACTACCTCCAAAAGTCCATCTTTTGTTTCGGTAACAAGATGAGATTGTAATTTTAGGAGGCTAAAGAGGAAATTGATTTATTTAAGATCTATTTTTTTTATAATGAGAATACTAGTGTTTTATTTTTAATTAGAGAACAAACATGTATTATAAATAAGATACAAGAAACACACAAAAATTAAGCAACCAGAAAACTAACCCACCTACTCCAAACACCAAAGCTAATACATTGGGTATGAGAATGTGGGCTTGTTCGTCCCATATTTGATCTGCAAAAAAATATAAGTTGATTTTATTGTCTTATTTGGTATAAAAGTTAATTTGACTGGTTAGCATATTAGATCTATATTATCGAGTTCAAAAAATTGACTCATCCCACTTAAATGACGGCGGGTTAGTGGATTGGTTGTCACGGTCCACTTTATCATCCTTAACTTTAAAGATATTTTGATAAGTGAATAAATTATACAATTAAATCTTTTTTATTTTTCATTAACATCAACTACAAACTTTTCATTTTTTTTCTCATTCACTTTTAACACAATTTTTTTATATCCAAAAAACTTCACTTTCAATTTTTTTTTTCCTCCTTTCTTTCTCCTTTCACTCTTACTCATCCAAACAAAACCTTAAAGATCATAAAATACTTTTATTTATAAAATTTGAAAAAGATTTAATATTTTAAAATAAGTTTCTCTCTTTGTGTGAATGTCCATAAGATGGTGTGATTTAAAATTAAATTAAATTGGATAAAATTTTAAAATTTAATAAACATAATTTAATAATAAAATTAATTTTCCATTTTTGATTTATTTAATTTTGAACTTTAAAATTTTGAAGTTTTTATTACGTTGTACTGCGCAAAGGAAAAAGAACAACATTATTATAATTTAATTTTCTTCCTCCATGGGTGCTCATTCCTTAATAGTTATACTTTTGAACAGTTTATGGTTTGGCGCTCCAAGTCCCAATACACCTTCTGTGAGGCTCAGGTTACTCCTTACAGTAGTGTAGCGTCCTTATCGTAAATTGCATCTTCTCTTTAGCAAAAGAAAAAAAAAATGGGTCCAAGACGTTCCTCCAGAAAGATCCACAGGGCTCACCTGAAGGTATGTCATTAAGATCATGTTTGTGTACTCTTCTTCTATACATCATTTTTTAATTTTCTCTCTAATGATTATGGGTTATTTTTGTTGTTACTTTTCAAAAGTTCTTCTGTGCTGCATATTTGATTGCATTCAGTGTTTATACGAAATTGTTTTATTTTATTTTATTTTTTGCCTTAGGTGTTGGCTGCATGGACCGGCTTAGGGTTTTTGGTTTGGTTCTTTAGGGTTTTGTTTAGATATACATACTAGTGGAATAGTGTGCTTAAGAAACAAGTGCATATATGGGTGTGACCAATTTATCACTTTTACACTTTCTATTGGAAAGGTCGTTTTTTTTTTATTATTTCACACAGTTATGGTTCTGGTCAATCTTTAAGTAGCTGTTTTTGTTTCAATTTAAAAAAAATAATTATTAAAACTTAAATACCTGTTACTATGTAATGTCTATGTGGGAGTATCAGACTATGCAATTATTTCTATTTTTGCAAACTCTTTCTAAAACATTGTTTTCTTCAGGGTGTTCTTTTAGTTTGTCTTGTTTGAATGTGTGTCACATGCCCATGTTTGTTTCTGCATCCTTGATGTGCATATCACAATAGAAGCTTCTATTCTGTTATTAGTTATCCTTGCTTGATGTGATTTTGACTTTCAATGTATGTATTTTAAATGTGCAAAGGCACACTGAGCAGAAAGAATCATATTTATTTCCTATTTACTAACTATTTTTCTTTGAAGCCTATTGTTGTGGAACCACAACTTTCCAATGGAACGGTACAATTGCTAGGGACATCAAACTCCCACCATGATACCCATCTCCCTGGACTTTCCCTACATAAACAACAAAAATTCTTAGAGGATGGAGTGAAAAGGCCTCATCAAAGGAGTCTGGCAGGGGAACAAGCGAACCAAGATCGTGGACTTCAAAAGAAGTCTACTATTAAGAAAAAATCCAAATTTTCTGCTGCATATGTGAGACGATCAGAACGCATAAAAAGTGCAATTGTTTGCTCTCCCAAAGCCAACTTTGGCATTGAGGTCATTGAAAATATAACTGTCAGCGATAGTGAGAAAGATGAAGTAGATACTCAAATGGAACAAGTATTGGGAGGGCCAGAGTTGGTGCTGGAGCATGAGTCAGAGTCAGGGCCAGAACAGGAAGAAAGTTTGGGTGAGAAGAGCTTGGATGAAAAAATTGACTCTGCCTTACATAGAATAGATTCTCTTGATAAGATCGTGGAATGGTTGAAATCCAAGGTATTTTATAAGTCTTTCTACATTCAAAATTCAAGAGTCCGTGCTATTGTTATTTTTCTTGTCATTTGTGGCTTTGTATGCTGAATGCATAACAGGCGGAAGAAACTGTTGGCTTTTGTGAAGCTCCTTCTGTGGCACCTATAGGTTACAAGAGCATGTACTTCGATTCGCAGAAGAAGGTTTTTTCTCTTCTTTGTTTACAAATTTAATTTTCTGATGCATCTTTTAAGCTTATCTTTTGGTTACGTTGCTTATTGCCTTACATATATATGCAGATTGAAGCTTTGACAGAAGAAAATCATCGACTAAATGGAAAGCTGGAAAATGCTTTGGGCAAAATAGAAGTGGTACGTTACAACGTTATTACTGTAGGCTCCCTTCATCTTGATTCTTATTATGGCATAAGGTATTTGTATTCAATATTATAATCTCCCGGAAAAGAATTGTTTTTCCTTTTCTCTGTCCCCGTCATTGGCTATCTCTACTGTGAATAATAACACATTTGAAGGAGTATCTTTTTCCATGAGTAGTTACGTAGTATTTCTTTCATTAACTGTTACTTCTAGTTAGGAGCAAGAAACCTTACATAGGATGGATAAACATTTCTTAAAATGGTTCTTGTGGTTGCAATATTGTTCTGTTCTGTACTTATGTAGCATCTGGTCTTGTTTAAAAAGTATTACCTTAAACGTACATTGAAGTTAACTAGACTTATTTATTTCTTAAGTAATTAGCTTTTAGTTATCTGGATGTATCTGACTCTTTGATAATTCTACATTGTAGTACGAAAAAGAGATCCGTGCTTTGATTGATGTGCTGGATAAAACGAAGGATTCTGTTAAGGATGTTATGATTTCAAATCTGGCAAAATCTGTAGAAGCAGCTGTTAATGTATCAACTCAAGCAATCCACAATGCTTGTTCTGCATCTGCTTCTGCTATTAAGAGAAATAGAAAGGAAGGCTGAAGTAGGAAGCTAATGTTTCTCAACTTAATTCATGCATTATAAAAGTAAATTAGAAACTTGACACCTAATGTGCTTGACCAGTTTACCTTGATTGAATTTTTGGGGCTTTTGAACCTTTTTTATGCATGTATTTCTGTTTCTTAATGTAGTAATTTTTAAATTTTGTGTTTCTCCTGTTTCTCTCCTTTTCTCTCCTTTTAGCTGACGGTGCATACCTTCAACTCATCAAATTCTTCATACATTTTTCTTAAAGTTTCCTGGTATTATTATTAGGAGAAAGAAAGTTTGGCTTTAATATGTTATAGATTTTATAAATATGCAATGATATGATAAATTGGATCCTTTGTTCTTTCCATGATCCAATGATAAAACAACCTCCATTTTTTTTTCCCTCAATGAAGTGTGCCAAAGATCTATTGTAGAATTGATTATTTTGTTTATTAATTTCATGCAATTTTTTAGGTATTTGTTAATTATTTTTATGGAGGATGGGATAAAAATAGAAAATTAAAAGATATTTATACATAAAAAGAGAACAATTAACACACATTACTATTTATTAAAAAAATCTATTAAAAATTAAAATAGATTTATAAAATAAGTGAGACAGGTATAAAATTGTGATATTTTCAGTAAGTTTCAATTAAAATTGATATTTTTTTAATAAAACGTTAGAATTTATTAAAAATATCATTTTTATATAACAAAAGAAAGTATCACTCTTTTACTATGTATGCCAAGGTTTTACTTTTATTTTTATGTAGTACTGATTAGTTATATTTTGATGTTTTTTTCATTTGACTTGCAATAATCTCGTAAACTGAATTTTACACACATCGTTACGTGTTTCATTTAGCTCATCAATTGAATTCTAGGCGTAACAAAGACTCTTTTTTTCTAAGAAAAAAAATGTCAAACCTCAAAGAAGATAGTTGTATTAAAATTCATGAAGGAAAACCTTTTAAAGAAGCAAAAGGGGCACAAATTTAGTGAAGTTATCCGCCATTGGTTTGTTTCTCTAAGGACTTGGTTTCATGAGAAAATCTATATCCGAAATCAAACGGATCAGTTGTGAACTTTTATGAGATGTTGGACAAGCCATATAGTGTACAATATAGGGTAAGAGAAAGAGCTTCTTTAAGAACATAGATTAATTAATGCAGCGAAACAAAACAAATCAAAGTGAACAAAATTAAAGAGATTTAGAAGGCACTATAATAAAGGGAGTGTGCTAGAGAAGGTTACTTCCCATGTTTTTTTGTGTAAATGCACCAAACCACACACAGTAACACTAATCACAATGGCTTTAGATTTACCTGCTTTTTAACAAGAGATTTACAAGTCACTCAGAAATTGTTAGCCCAAAGTAAATGATTGTTAGATTCATATGAACACGTATCCTACCAATTTGTCATAACAGTAAGTGCATCACTAAAGTTTTCCTAACTAATAACATGCAGCTTGGTTGAGCTTGTAGTATTTGGTAAGACCATAAAGTCTAACTCAGAAATCCTCAAACCAATAAAGGATTGCATATTTATATAATAAGTATAGTAGCTATATTTAGCAATAATCTGGATTCATAATTGTTCTATTTCAAGAGCTATTACCACGTTATTACGAGCATAATATAAATCTTTATGAACAAAGGTGGCCACTGTATTTAGATCAGAAAAAGAATTTAATTTTGGCAGAAATACAGGGAATATTTTGCTGCACCAATATAAGGGGTGTTATGATGCTTCTTAAAATTTTGAGGTTTACTCTTCTCCATCATCAAGTGAATCAGAAAACTTGTGGATATCGTTTTTGGGTGTTTGCGGTTCTTCATTTTCATCATCATCACCTTCTTCATCCCCTGTCTCTTCAGGAATTGTTGGTGGGGGAGACGAGAAGTCTAAGTACATTCCCTGAATAGCAGCATCCTCATCCGACTCAGAGAGATCTTGAGAGGCAAGTTGGTGGTACTCCACGAGCTGCTGAAGACATTGATTTTCTCTGACCAGATTTGCATTTTCATTGGCCAGTCTGGACTTCTCAGCAAGAAGTGCTTCCAGTTGAAGCCTCACCTACAGCCACCACAAGATCAGTTTGTGGAATGAACACAATTCTAACAATGAGTGTTTGCTCTAACAGATGCCTTGCAATATATTCTATTGGTTAAGAATCTCAAAATTATGACTTTCAATAGATTTGAACAACATAAAATAATAAAGTGTGTCTTGAAAGAGTGTGTGCTAGCATTTCTTATTTTCTAATTTATCATGGCAGTGGCATGATTATGTGATTGATTGATTCCTTACCAGATCATCTTCTTCAGGTCTAACTCCTTTTGCAAATCCATCACGCAGTCTCCTGTTCTCCTCTTCAAGCAAACCACACCTTTCTTGCATAAAACACAAATCTGATTTAATAGACTTCAATTCTCTTGCCAGTGAAGCTGCTTTTGTTGCCATGGAAACTGCAAGCTGCAATGTGCAAATAAACAATTAGCTGGTAACTTCAGCGAAGCGAACCAACTCATATACTAAAAAGAAGCACCAACATTTTTTGCTTTCTTGATGTTTCTATCCATAACTTTCTTCCCATTCTCCTTTTGTGAGTCAACAGCACTTTCTTCAGAGTAATCAACATGGTCAAGTTTCCTTTTCGTTCCTTGGTTTGACTCTTCCAGTTTCTCTCCGGAATTCTCTTTGTTTTCCACCTTATCATTTTTGCTGTGAAATATGTCAGTTAAAGTCGGTGGATTCGCCAAATCTCTAGCACCCTGCAGAGAGAACAACAAAATCAGCTAGAAGTTTGATTACAAGGGATCCTAATTTAGTTCAATTTTTAAAACCTGCAATAGTGAAAAATAAGCAATTGTCACGTCTAATCAAAGTACAATTTCACCAAACAAGTTCTTGTGTAGCAATCTCTATGGTACAACCAAATCTGAGCGAAACTCAATTCAGATCTAATTAAGATCCCAATTTCAAATGTTATAATTAAAAGAGATTTTGGAAAGTGAGACTGGCTAAAAAATGAAACAGGTTAAGTTCTGCATTGGTCATCGATAAAATCGCTTGATCGTTCACAGGAATAACTGTAACCAAAATAAACCCTCTTGTCCAAAATTAATAGTAGTAAATAAATAAACAAACCTGAAGGGCATTGTCCAAATTATTTGACAACAAAGACAGAGTGTGGGCAACTGAGTCAAACCCTCTCATCAGCAACATAGAATCTTCCTTCAACCGGGTTTTTTCTTCTACATTCTACACATATAAAACAGAACAAAAAAAACACACCACCAATTAAATTCTTAGAGAATCCAATCAAAAATTGAAAAATACTTCGATTGTACAAGGTAGCAGCGACACCAACCTTCGGGGAGTGAGATGAGGTTCTGGGTTGACGAGCATCAAGAAGCGTGTCGACTCTGCTCCTGAGAGTGCTCCAGAAACGTTTATCAGAGGAAGGGCTTACCAGAGGAGAAGAAGAACCCATAACGCGCGTGCCCTCCTATCACAACAACAACAAAACAAAGGTTGAGAAATAACACAGGAGAGTTAGCAAGTTCCGAGGTTAAGAGAGAGGAGAAACCTGGTTTGGGTGGAGGTGGAGCGGAGAAGAAGGTGTGTCAAAGGAAGTTGTCATTGGAAGAGACAGTTTGAAAAGCGTAACTAAGGAAGTGAGCTCAACGGCTAGTTTGAAAAGGGTGTTTGAATAATAGATGAATAAATGAATGGAATTTATTTAACGTTAGGAAATGTGTCTATGACAGCTTTCAATGAAAGGAGCCCGTGTAATTAACTAACCTTCCTCACACACAAATTAATGTTATTATATTGAATTTAGAGTGGTTAAGTAAGTAATTAATGATTTAACACAAATGATAAAGTGGGGTACTTCCCATTTTTGGAAGTATGTATATAGAAATATTAATGGGATTGAAAATGAAAAAATAAATGAAGGTGTTTTTTTTTTGTAAGATTAATTCAATAGAAAAAGAAAGGTTTAAAAAGGAAAAAGAAAGTATCAAATTAATAACGATATAATTAAAAAAGAAAGTATTTTATAATTTGTATACACGGTATTACTGAACATATATTTTTGTAATATCAATAGTTTTATACGTAATTTAACTTTAATTAATATTACAATTATATATTATTTTGATTGTATGTGTCAAATTTTATAAAAAAATAAACAACAATAAAAAAAAAGTAATAGAATGATTTATACTTTAGTATACTTTTATTTATATTAGTGAGTTATTAAATAATTTTATATTTATATAAACATTTTATACATACTCTATTTTAAAAGAATTTCAATCCAATAGTAGGTTTGGAAATTAAATTTTCCAATTAAAATGTATTACAAGTATAATAACTAATGTAAGCTATATTAATGTTATTTGTGGTAGGAACGATATTAAATGGGTTAATATTTTTTTTATCAGCGGGTAATATTTTTTTTTTCAACATGAATAAATTAAATAAATTTAAAATTCTTTATGGTGTTCTAACACTTATATAATATGCTCAAAATTTGTCTTCTATAAGTAAATTTTGTTTTCTTCATAGTGAATAAATTAAATAAAGTTGAAACACTTCAGAATTAATATACTTTAGTGCAAGTAAAATATCACACTGAAAGTAGATCAAATTGAATTTTTTTAATATTAGCTTGTTTTTATTTAGTGGTTTTGAAAATTTTAATTTACTTTTGTATTATTTTCAAAAATATTTTTTAATTAAAATAAAATGTAATAACCAATAATAATCAATTAACAAAAATAATGACATTTGACCATAACAACACAACTTATGATAATAATTACATTACAAGTTTTTAATAACAAACAATCCATACTCAAATTATTAATATGTTGAATGTGAGAAATCAGTAACACATATAAAATCATATACTACAACCGTTCAAAAATATTACTATATAAAAAAAACAAATCAATATATTAAATTAACATTTTGATTCAGATAGAATTCAAAAATTTAATCAAACCACAGCAAAATAATGTTTTTTAAGTTTCTGGTTTAACCATTTAAAAAATATGCTAAGGCAAAAACAATTTTTATTTTTATTTTTATGACGGTTAAAATATATCTTTTTATATCGATTTTAGAATCATTATAAATACAAAAAAATATGTTTTTTATGACGGTTGTATAACCGTTATAGAAAGTTCACTTTATGTCAAACCTAAAAGATTCATCGTAGAAAATTCACTTTTTATAACTCACTTATTTTTAACCATCAATACAAAGTAACACATTTTATGATGGTTAAAATTACACCTTTCATAAAAAATATTAATTTCTATAACAAATAATGTTTTGGTGGTATCATAAAATATGTTACTTTCTATGATAGTTGAATGTAAATCAGTCATAGAAAATAATATGTTTTATAAAAAATTTGTCAATATCCGTCATAAAAAAATGTGTATATTTTTTAAAAAATTAGGATATATTCATTTTCATGCATAAATAACATTTTGATTAAGATAGAATTCAAAAATTTAATCAAACCACAATAAAATAATGATTTTTAAGTTTCCGATTTAACCATTTAAAAAATATACTAAGGCAAAAATAATTTTTATGACGGTTAAAATATATATTTTTATGTCGATTTTAGAATCATCATAAATACAGAAAATTATGTTTTTTATGACATTTATACAACCGTTATAGAAAGTTCACTTTCTATGTCAAACATAAAAGATTCATAGTAGAAAATTCACTTTTTATAACTCACTTATTTTTAACCATCAATACAAAGTAACACATTCTATAATGGTTAAAATTACACCTGTCATAAAAAATATTAATTTCTATAACAAATAGTGTTTTAATAGTATAATAAAATATGTTACTTTCTATGATAGTTGAATGCAAATCAGTCATAGAAAATAATGTTTTATAAAAAATTTGTCAATATCCGTCATAAAAAAATGTGTATACTTTTTAAAAAATTAGGATATATTTTTTCGTGTATAAATAACATACCTTACCTAATAAGTAATTTTTAAATAAATATTTTTAAAATAAAATCTTAAACGAACTAACACATAATAATTATAAATTTTATTAAAAGTTATTTTTTTTTAAGTTCGTAACATTATTAACTAGTTCTAACATGAGTATTTAGTAAATAAATAATATAAATAATGTTCAGAGCTCTCTAATATCTGGTAACACACTACAAGAAAAAATGGTTTTAACGAGGGTTTATTTTTACACTATCTAGGGTTAAAACCTCCATTAAGTCATTTACCCAGGGTTGTAGTTTCCCCCGCTAAACCATCTCTGGGGAATGTGTTCCCCATGGTTTTTTTAAACCTCAGGAAAAGCCTTTCAAAATACCATGGGTTTCAAAACCTCCGTAAAATACCATGAGTTTCAAAACCTCCGTAAAATACCATGGGTTTCAAAACCTCCGTAAAATACCATAGGTTTCAAAACCCCCGTAAAATACCATGGGTTTCAAAACGTCCATAAAATGTTTTAGAACCTCCTTAAAAAATACCATAGGTTTCAAAATTATGAAATTTG